>Ga0153940_1000566_pt1 | contig 18417 bp, 15 predicted proteins | sample TSNJ024MetaG_FD_104736 | JGI IMG/M metagenome (GOLD analysis project Ga0153940, IMG submission 104736) | Attine ant fungus gardens microbial communities from New Jersey, USA - TSNJ024 MetaG | ecosystem: Host-associated > Fungi > Mycelium > Unclassified | place: USA: New Jersey, Brendan T. Byrne...
AAAGCCCCAAAAGGAACCAAAAGTGCTTTAGCGCCCCACTTCAACCTCACCCCCCGCCCTCTCCAAAGGGAGAGGGAGCCGTAACGGACAAAAAGACGAAACGGAAAAACTCGCTCTAAAAGTTGTAAAATACGAATTGGCGGATAAGCTCAAACACGTTTCCGTTTTTTTCGTCTTTTCATCCTACGGGTACCCCGTCCATAAAGCATATGGCGTCCGCCCCCGCGCATTAGTTCCGCAGGCGGGGCACCCACACGGTGCAGCCGGCGTAGAATTAACAATCGCCGAAGCGAAGGCGAGGCAAAGGGACGGGGCGATAGCCCGTTCGTCACTTTCAGCCGGCAAACCGGTTGTGGCTCCCTCTCCCTTTGGAGAGGGCGGGGGGTGAGGTCGAACGGAGCGCTAGCTTTTTGCTTACTTTTGGGCAATGCCAAAAGTGAGGACAAGCCCGGCAGGGCGCGGCAGACATGAACTGAAAAATAAAAGTTTTTACAAACAACGCTTATATGATAAAAAAATCGAACCTTTTTTCAACTTATTAATGTGGAAGAACTTTCTCAATTTGAATAAACATGAATACTATTCTGTGCGGCAGGAAGATAATTGACACCGATCCAGGTAATCATAAGTAAAACAAACGCGATTGGCAGCATCCATAAAACAAACTTAACATGATATTTTTGCAGCCGCATATGGATATAGACTAAATATCCCGCCGATGTAATAAACGCCCATGTCTCTTTTGGGTCCCACGACCAGTAGTGTCCCCATGCCTCCTTTGCCCATACTGCTCCCATGAGCATTCCCAGTATGAGAAAGCCGAAACCGATATAAACAACATTATCCATCAGCTTGTACAGGTTATCATCCAGCCTGTCTTTTTTCAGATTTACCAACTGAATAATAGCAGCAATGGTCGCAGCCCCAAGCATGGCATAGGATAAAATATAGACTGTAACGTGCGGCACAAACCAATAGCTTTGGAGGGCAGGCATCAGATTGGTCGAATGTATTTCCGGCTTGAATATATTTACACAGACAAAAACGCAGGCGACCAGGCTGGAGAATGACAACAGCCATTTATATTTCCAATGCTTGTATGTAAAATAACCAACGGTTGCCAAAAAGAATGAGTACCATAACCGGGTTTCACCTATTGTACGGAGCGGAGGGCGTTCCTGTCCTATCCATAAGCCGATGATAAACGCGGCAAAAATAGCAATGCCGGCTATCATTAGTCCTTCTACGATAAATGTTTTCTTACATTTATATACCAGTGCTCCTGCGCTTATCCAGCAAATCATTGCAGGTATTGCAAACCAAAGAAATTCATCCCAAGTCATCTTCCGCCTTTCTTTTTTTGTTTCCCGACCATAATAAACATATCGAACCTACGGACAATAGAATTATTCCGGCATAGACATGATAGAGCCACGGGTCGTATACCAGCTCCATACTGCTGTATGTGGACATTCTGCCGGCCTGATTGTCATATCCGTACTGGTAGATAGTCCAACTGCCTATTCTTAAAGGTTTATTTACTTCCAGAACCGCGTGCTGTTCGCTTCCGTCTTCCATGAATACATCTATGTCCGACAGGAATCTCTTTGGCTCGGGTTGTGTCATTACAATACAATATTGAGAGTCGAGAGGTAATGTCATATATAACTGTGCCATATTGCCTCCGCATACCCATCCTTTACGCATCTCGCCTGTTTGCATGTTCTTTGCCGATACTTTTGCTGCCGGACTGGAGCCGGGCATAGGCACAGCCTGATAAGTACTGTCGCTGTTGCGTACTGCCTGATGGATATATTCTTCAAGTCTGATATCCCACTTATCGAGTGTGCCGTTAGGCCTTTTCTCGTCTATCTGGAAATAATCAGGTTTGTTTTTAGGCTGTGATTCGCCGCTTTCCCTGTCTATTATTGTGAGTTTGGGCGGGTATTCTTCCATCTCGAAATCATTGAGCTGTATGGCGACTGGCAGTTCCAGCACATCTTTGTTTTCGCTGTAGACACGCCATTCCACTTCACCTTCGCGGACATGCATTACATATCTTTTTATATCGGCGGCTCCCAGCCCTGCGGCAAAAAGGAGAATCCAGAGCCCTATATGATTGAAATAGAAAGCATAATCCTGCTTGCGGAAAGCGACCAGCCTTCTTACAATCAGTGAACCTAAGGAAATCAGCGTAAGGAAATATATCAGCACGAAAGGCCAGCTGCTTGTTACCTGCCTGAATCCAAGCACCGTGAATATATCTTTATCGTGAGGATCGAGACGCGCGAATTGCGGAGTAAGTCCCATTATCAGCCCCAATACCAACAGCGCGGCAATGAGGGTTACCGAAAGCGGAACACCCGATATCCATTGGTAGAAAGCACTTTTGCGGGCGAATGAGAGTAATATGAGAAATGCTATTACCGCGCCACCGAGGATAAGGTTGACCGGAGCCTGTAGCAGGTAAAAGTCAAACTTTCCTACTGTAATCTGAAGCATAAAACCAATGAAGACAAAACCTGCCACAAAAGCGATACTTTCTTTGTACCGCCACGGGAATTGCCACATCTTACGTTTTCCTTGTTCCATATGTATATGAAGAGAAGAAAGTACCTGAAGTCTTTCTCAGACACTCTCTTCTTTTTTATCTGCCGTTTAAGGGCCTGTTTAAATATTTGCTGTTAATTTCCCTTCTTTTTTAGCTTTTTCGAGCCATTGAGGAACTACTGTTTTTATCCAGTTGTCTTTTTTCTCTTTCAGGGTCTTCATATCCAGCCCGATGTATGCCTGAGCCTTATCTTTGGTAGATATATCCGGCATCTGCATATCGGTTACTCCATGGCTGAACAGTACTTTCTGCAATTCAAGCTGGGCAAGCATTGTTTTGTCGAGGCTGTGAGCCAGTATCCGCTGGGTTTCCACCGGAGCATGGAAGGACGCTCCGTGAGAAGCTACCGCGAAATCCCAGCGCCATTGCGCCTGACGAAGCAGTTTGAGAGATGCTGCCATTTCTTTGTCGTCTGCCCCTTTGTCCCATGCTGTTTTAGCCATGATGTGAGCTTTCGACAGTTCCTGTTCTATACGATCGCGGATTTCTAATGCTTTATCCTGATATTGGTAAACATAGTTTTTCAGGTTCTCTTCGCTGTCTCTGTGACAGGTCTGGCAGGTATTCGCTACATTCTTCAACGGACTCATCACCTGATGGTTCGAGTATTTTATACCGCCTTCCGACATGTATGGCATATGGCAATCGGCACATGACAGGCCACGTTGTGCATGAGGTCCCAGCAGGAATATTTCATAATCCGGGTGCTGGGCTTTCAACATAGGGGTTTTACTTAATGCATGTGTCCAGTCTGTAAATTCTGCTTCGTCGTAATATTTCTCCATCGCTTCCACAGTCATGCCTCCATCCCAAGGGAATGTCAGATATTTATTATCTTTTGTAAAATAATATTCAACATGGCATTGCGCGCAAACCAGCGACCGCATTTCCTGAGGCGTGGCCTGAGTGATATCTTTTCCCTGACGTTGAAATGCTTCTATTAATGCCGGACGGGTAATTGTCAGATTCATCGTAACAGGGTCGTGACAGTCTGCACAGCCGATAGGGTTTACTACCTCCGCACCCCAATCACTCCATTTGGCTTTATAATAGTTCTCAATACCTTTTTCGTGCATCAGGCGTGGTACATCGGGGCTTTTGCATGTCCAGCAAGTACCCGGCTGCATATCGCCCTCTCCGTTTTCGGGACATCCTGTACGAAGCGTATTGCGTACGTCCTCGACGGCATGCATATGTCCGCGCGGTGCGGAATAGTCACGCGAAAAAGCGTATCCGGCCCATAGGACTACCATTTCGGGACGCGATTCCAGTACATCTTCGGGCATATTGCCCAGATGCTTGCTTTTGAAATCCATATCGGCAGTCTTTTTCCACGTATTATACTCTCTCGGGTAGTTTATGCCCCATTCTTCATTGTGAGGGTTTATCCCGGTTATCTCTATTTTTTTATTGTTGTACAGTGTAGCTATTTCGGCACGGCGTTCTGTTATGGAGGCAGCCAGGATGCCTAATGCAAACACTCCTACCATGACAACGGCAAATATGCCCCATCCGATAATCGGTTTCCGTTTGATTGCTTCTGCTAATTTCTTGAACATAATTTATAGAGTTTTTAGTTGTTTATTTTTATAGGTTTAGATTCAGTTTTTATTCATTCTCTTCTTCAGCCACTCCGGTACGGGTGAGGCGGGTAGGGGAACAATCGCGTTAGGCGAGGAGGACAAATTGCTTATCTTGGAATGGGGCACTTGTGTGTGGCAGTCCCAGCAAGCTTTGCCTTTGCCTTCTTGTACATCGCAGTAACTTATCATACCTGTATTTACAAATTCCGTATTGAGTTGCGTGTGGCAACGGATGCAGTTGTCCATTATCACCCCGTAGCTTTCGTCCCGTGGACGGATTACCTGTGGCTCTCCATTTATAGTAAATACGGCGGCATGGTAAAGCCCGTCTTTAGCTTTAAATGCATATTTATTGAGGATATTATCCTGCGGTACGTGGCAGTCGTTGCAAGTAGCCCATTGCGCGTGCGAACTATGGTTCCATGACTGGTAGTATGGAGTCATAATGTGGCAGTTGATACATGCTGCGGGATCGTCCGAAAGGTAGGAGTGAGCCCTCGACATATAGACTGAGTATCCTCCCAATCCGACTATAATACCTCCTACGACAAACAGAGGTACTATAAACTGGTTAGGTATATGGCTCAGGAATTTTTTTATCATGGTATACTAATTTAAGGTCACAGACCTATTTGTTACTTGTTATGTGAAAGAACAACAGTGATTTATGATTTTATATTGTATCATTAAATACTTTCTTTTACTTAGTGTTTAAATTTTCCTTAAAACGCAATTTGTAGTTGTGCTATCACTACATTTGAATTTTGCGCATCCCATTTGTTCGAATAGTCCGAATAAGTATAGTTGAGTTGTACCCGGCACTGAGGATAAAAATAATAATTTATTCCGACAGTATAATCAATTACCTCAGTATTAATATCTTTATTCCTGTTATAGTAATCGGCTTTTAGTAAGGCGTTCAGTTTTTTTGGAACAAGGTAATACAGCCCCATGGCATAAACTCCTTCCTTTTCTATTCCACCATCGTTACCATTTATCCACTCGGCACGGGCATTGAAACGTTCCGATTTATAATCCGCGCTCACATACCATCTGTCGCGTACATGATCGGATATCACTGTTTCTCCGGCTTTGGCATATGATGCCTGGCCAAAGTAGACTCCTCCTCCGACTCTCAGTCCTTGTACGGGTTGGAGTAATAGCATTCCGGCAAAGTCTTTAGCGTTGTTCGTCTCCCCGGTAGTAACACCTGTTCCCTGGAATACTCCGGCGGAGTATTGCAACAGGTTATGCTTTTCCATAGGGAAAAGTTCTCCTGAAATCATCGCTCCGGCGTCGCGTCCGAAATTGTTTTTATTGTTTTGTTTTTTCAATACGTCGTCCTCTCCGGCATATCCTACCAGATTGGATATGGTACGGGAATAAGCTGCTGTTTCCAATGTGGCCGGTACATACTGGCTTTCCAGTGTGAACGGGCTCTTGAATTGTCCTACTTTGAAATTGAACTCTTTGGCTGCCGTCCATTCTCCCCAGAATTCCTGAACCGATGGATTTACCATCTCTAAAAGAAAACCGTAGCGGAACGAATCGTTTAGTTTTCCACTTACCGATATAAACAGATTTTTAGCTTTGAAGTCGTTGTGTATTTTGTCTACATCGGAGTATCTGTACATTAACTGCCCGTTTCCTCCAAACTGCATATAAGGAGTATTGAAGGCTTGCCTTACCTTTTCTACTTTCTGAGGAAGGGTTGCTTTTTGTTCTTTATTTGCCGTTTCTTTTTTAATTTCATCGGCTTCAGACTGGGTAAGTACATTTTTTTCAACCAGTTTCTTCAGTAACTCATCAGATTCCTGTGCATAGAAAGTGCTGAATGATAAGCAAAAGATTATAAAAACAAAAAATTTCTTCATTTCTACAAGTATTAGATATTTCATTATACAAAATATGCGAATATTCTGCAAAAAATGTGTAATATTTATTACACATTGGAAATGAATGTTTATTACAGAGTAGATTTTATAGCGATCAGAATGGTTTGTTTGTTGAGAAAATTTATCTATATAATAGCTGATAGCTTTTAGCTTATAGTTCATTGAAGTATTGATAAGCCCCCTCAATCCCCCAAGGGGGACTTACAATGAGGGTAAAAAGTAATAGGTAGAAAAAGTGTTACCTTTGTTACCTTTTTGGGAATAGTTACAAGTAAACGGGATACGAGATACAAGATACAAGTTGATGACTGTTTACTGCTAGCTGATTTCATTGTTACCTTTGTTACTTTTTGAAGAAAGGTACAAGTAGACAAGATACGAGATACAAGTTGTTGGCTGATGACTGTTTACTGAAACAAGTGTTACTTTTGTCACCTTTTAACAAATTGGAGGTATTGATTAATAAGTACTAAGTCTATTGGTCCTGTTAATTGATAAAAGCTAATTAGCTCCGCTGACTGTTGGTTCTTAATTATTAATTGCTTTCTGTTACCTTTTTTCTTATTTGTATGGATGTTATCCAAAACATATTTTGATAAGAAAAAAGAACAGCGTAATTTTAGAGGAGTTTATAAATGTTAACAAATAAAAAGCAAAGAGTATGAAAAAAGTATTGTTTTCCACTCTGATTCTATTCATTTTTATGTCGTGTACAACAAATAATAAAAGCGGCTTTAAAGAGGCAAAAGCCCCGATAGCCGAAAAGAAAGAACATCTCCGTATTATACACGGGGATACTGTAAATGATGAGTACTACTGGATGTATGACTTTTTTGGTAAAGGGCCGGACAGCACATTGGTGGTGAATTACCTGAAGGCGGAGAATGCCTATCTGGATACTGTAATGGGTGGTACAGCCGGTTTTCAGGAAGCATTGTTTAATGAGATGAAAGGCCGGATAAAAGAAACGGATGAAAGTGTTCCGACCTTCAAAAACGGTTACTATTATTATACGCGAACCGAAGAAGGGAAGCAATATTATAAGTATTGCCGGAAAAAAGGAAGCCTCGAAGCCTCGGAAGAGATATTACTCGATGTAGATAAAATGGCAGAAGGGCATTCTTATTACGCTGTCGGCGGCATTTCAATCAGTGAAGACAATAAACTGATGGCCTATGGTGTGGATGAGGTTAGTCGCAGGCAATACACTATCTACTTCAAAAATCTGGAGACAGGTGAGGTTTATAAAGAAACGATTCCGAATACAAGCGGAGGAGCTACATGGGCGGCAGATAACAAGACTGTATTTTATACGTCGAAAAATCCGGTAACCTTATTGTCCGAAAAAATCAAACGGCACACCTTAGGTACGGATGCATCTTCGGATGTGACTGTTTATGAAGAAACGGATAAAAGTAATTATATAGGAGTGGGTAAAACCAAGAACCGGAAATATATCTTTATCCAGTCACAGGCAACCTTATCTTCAGAGACATTCTTTATTGAGGCCGATAAGCCGATGTCTGCCTTCAAATCATTCCAGCCAAGGATAAAAGATGTATTGTATGATATAATTCCTTTGGCCGACAGGTTTCTTATCCTTACCAATAAGGATGCGAAGAACTTCCGGGTAATGGAATGCTCACTGGATAAAACAGGTGTGGACAACTGGAAAGAATATATTCCTCACCGAGCAGATGTATTGCTGGAAAGTGTTGATGAATTTAAAGATTTTATCGTGCTCGAGGAACGGAAGGAAGGGCTTGTAAAGCTTTGTGTACGCAGCCTGAAAGACGGGAAAGAACATTATATTGATTTCGGAGAGCCTACTTATATGGCTTATACGGCTTCGAATCCGGAATACGAAAGCAATATCGTCCGTTATGGCTATACATCTATGACTACGCCGAGCTCCACATTCGATTACAATATGAATACCCATGAGAAAACGCTCATGAAAGAGCGCGAAGTAGTGGGAGGGTATAATAAAGAGGATTACCAGACCGAGAGATTGTATGCTACGGCCAAAGACGGAACAAAAGTGCCTATCTCGCTTGTGTACAAGAAAACAACAAAGAAAGACAGTAAAACTCCATTGTTGCTTTATGGCTATGGAAGTTATGGTGCCAGCATGGATGCTTCTTTCAGCAGCAATCGCCTGAGTCTTTTAGACAGAGGATTCATATATGCGATAGCTCATATTCGCGGAGGTCAGGAAATGGGGCGCCAGTGGTACGAAGACGGTAAACTGATGAAGAAAATAAATACATTCACTGATTTTATCGACTGTGGCGAATTCCTTGTGAAAGAAAATTATACGAGCAAGGAGCTTTTGTATGCTCAGGGCGGTAGTGCCGGAGGGCTTCTTATAGGTACGGTTATAAATATGAATCCTGGACGTTGGCCTGCAGTGATTGCCGATGTGCCTTTTGTGGACGTGGTGAATACCATGCTGGATGAAAGTATTCCTTTGACAACGAATGAGTTTGATGAATGGGGGAATCCTAAGGATAAGGATGCGTACTTCTATATGAAAAGTTACAGCCCTTACGAAAATGTAGAGAAGAAAGACTATCCGAATATACTTGTCACCACAGGTTTGCACGATAGCCAGGTACAATATTTCGAACCGGCCAAATGGGTGGCTAAGCTAAGGGATATGAAGACCGACAATAATGTACTATTGCTGAAAACGAATATGGAATTCGGGCACGGCGGAGCCAGCGGCCGGTTCGACTATCTGAAAGATATTGCTTTGGATTATGCTTTCTTATTCACATTGGAGGGAATAGACAGGTAGGGTTATAAAAGATAAGCCCTGCTGTATGGCGGGGCTTTCCGTTTAAAGGCAGAGGGAAAAATATACTACCGGTATTCTTCCGGCACATTTTGATGCTCCTGGTTCTCTATATATAATAAAAAAAGAGCAACCTTCCGGCTGCTCTTTCCTATATATTAAGTTATCGTATATTATGCGTTAACTTTAGCCATGTGAGCGATAAGCTCAAGCATTTTAGTTGAGAATCCCCACTCGTTGTCATACCAGCTAACAACTTTAACGAAAGTTGGGCTCAATTGGATACCAGCTTTAGCGTCGAAGATAGAAGTACGTGCGTCTCCGATGAAATCAGAAGAAACAACAGCATCTTCAGTATATCCGAGAACACCTTTCAATTCGCCTTCAGAAGCTTCTTTCATAGCTTTGCAGATATCTTCGTAGCTAGTTTCTTTAGCAAGACGGGCAGTTAAGTCAACAACAGAAACGTCAAGAGTAGGAACACGCATTGACATACCTGTAAGTTTTCCGTTAAGCTCAGGGATAACTTTACCTACAGCTTTAGCAGCACCTGTAGAAGAAGGAATGATGTTACCAGCAGCAGCACGTCCGCCTCTCCAGTCTTTAGCTGAAGGTCCGTCTACTGTTTTTTGAGTAGCAGTAGTAGCGTGAACTGTAGTCATCAAAGCTTCTACGATACCGAATTTGTCATTCAATACTTTAGCGATAGGAGCAAGACAGTTTGTAGTACAAGAAGCGTTAGAAACGAATTGTTCACCTTTTTCGTATTTATCGTGGTTTACTCCGCAAACGAACATACGAGTATCGTCTTTAGAAGGACCAGACATAACTACATATTTAGCACCAGCGTCGATGTGACCTTGAGCTTTAGGTTTTTCAAGGAAAAGACCTGTAGATTCTACGATATATTCAGCGCCGATTTCATTCCATTTCAAGTCAGCAGGATTTTTCTCAGCAGTTACACGGATAGCGTTTCCGTTTACTACCAATTTGCCGTCTTTTACTTCAACTGTACCATTGAATTTTCCATGAACAGTATCGTATTTTAGCATATATGCCATATATTCAACATCGATAAGGTCATTGATACCAACAACTTGAATGTCACTTCTGCCTTGCGCAGCACGGAATACCAGACGACCAATACGTCCGAATCCGTTAATACCTACTTTAATCATTTTGTTTTTAATTTTATAGTTAAATAATCGAGTATATCCTATTTAAACGCTTTAGTAGGAATAAAATATTTATGTTATAAAACATCCTTTTTTAAAAGCTGTACAAAAATAACAAATAATTTGGCATGAAAGAAATTTGTTAGTCATTTTTAATGACAAATTATTTGTTATTCTAAGTGATAATCACGTTTTTGTCTGTTTTGCAATGTCTACTTTACTATTTGATGTTTTTAGTTAAAAAGATCATAAAAATGCATAATCTTTATCTATATAAGAAACGCTCGGCATCTCGTTCTTTGAAAAATTGATAAATGAAAAGCAGATACAGAATATATGATAAAAAATATATGTAAAAGTTTGTTTACTGTTTATTTTTGGATAAATAAATCCAATCTTCGGTGATTGTTAGCAGCAAACTATTGACCATAAATTGAAATAGTTATTAACTTTGTGGCCAATAATTGTATTACGTGTAAATGGCAGATTCTCTTAAAAGGAAAACGAGTGTAGCTTTATTCTGGAGCTTTGTTGATAAAGGCGGACAGCAGATCATTACGCTGGTTTTCTTTTATATTCTCGTCCGTCTGATATCAAAAGAAGATATCGGGACGGTAAATTTGCTGGCCATCTTTACTATTATTTCGGGCATGTTGCAGGAAAGTGGTTATTCATCGGCACTGGTCCGGAAAAAGGAGATACATCCCGAAGAATATACCTCCGTTTTTTATTTTAATATAACAATCAGCCTTAGTCTGTACACAATTTTATTTTTTTGTGCGCCTGTCATCAGTTGGTTTTATGAAAAACCTGTATTGACAGATCTGGCACGTTTTGTATTTCTGACCTTTGTCTTCAATGCATTCGCAATTATACAGAATGTGAATCTGGTGAGAGAAATGAATTTTAAACTCAATACGCGGATTACGCTTGTTGCATGGTGCGTATCGGGATTGATAGCAATATTGATGGCGTACAACGGATACGGAATATGGAGTATGGCTGCCCAGCAGGTTTTACAAAGTTTTATAAGAAGCTCATTGTTATGGATTTTTGTAAAATGGAGACCAAGCGGGAAATTTGTTTTCCTGCATATAAAAAAAATGTCGTCTTATAGTATAAATCTGTTGATATCCGGACTGTTTGGACAAATATGTAACAATATATCACCCTTGATTATCGGTAAGAAGTTCTCTATACCCCAGGTGGCTTCATACAGTCAGGGTCTGAAGCTGACAAATATACCGCAATCGGTTATCAGTGACGGGATTCGGAGCGTGGCTTATCCTCTGCTGTCGAAGATAGGAGAAGATGACGAAAGAAGCAAAAAGGCATACCGGAAAGTTATGCGTATAACATCATTTATCTCTTTTCCTGTGGCTATGCTACTCATCGTTACGGCGAGTCCGATAGTTTCTATCTATCTGCCTCCCGAATGGACGGATGCAATCCCCATATTGCAAGTATTGGCTATTGGAGGGGCTTTCTTGCCTCACTTCGGCCTTATTTCATCACTGCTCCAATTTAAAGGAGAATCGAAGCTACTATTAAAGATTGAAGTGTGTAAAAATGTACTTATACTGGTTGCAATCGCTATCGGCGTACAATTTGGTATACAAGGACTGGTAACCGGATTAAGCCTTGTAAATGTGCTGGCTTTTTTTGCAGGCATATATATTGCCGGAAAACGTATCTCATACTCATTTATGGAAATACTCAAGGATACGATACCATACGTCATTATATCAGTGGTTTCATTTACTCCTTTTGTACTGCTTCATATGACAGGACTGGAAAATGTATTTTTACAACTCATTATTCCCGCTATTGTGGGAAGTTGTGTTTACCTTCTGATAATGAAGGTCTTTGGCTCAGTTATTATGCGGGAAACAATCGATTTTGTGAAACTCTCTTATAATAAAACTTTTAAACGATAATAATATGCCTAAAGTTTCCATACTGATGCCTGTTTATAATGCCGGACAATACTTGTCGCAGGCCATAGACAGCATACGCTCGCAGAGTTTTAAGGATTGGGAGCTGATACTTGTCAATGATGGGTCTACTGACGATAGTGAAGCGATTATATGCGGCTATAATGACAATAGGATATATTATGTAAAGAACCCTGTAAATTTGGGGTTGATAAAGACGCTCAATAAGGGTATCGACCTATGTGGAGGTGAATACATCGCCCGTATGGACGCGGATGACATCTCTCTCTCTGAACGATTGAGGATACAGGCAGACTTTCTGGATATTCATCCCGACTATCTGATGTGTGGGACTAACGCCTCCGTTATCAACAATGAGGGTAAGAGAACCGGAAAAATAAGAAATCTGCCGGATAATGATTTTTTGCAAATCAATCTTTTATTCTCACCGCCGTTTGTTCATCCTACTGTAATGATTCGCCGTGAAGTATTGGAGAAGAACAGATATGATGAAGCATATAAGCATGTGGAAGACTACGAACTCTGGTGCCGGATAGCAAAACAGGGAAAGATCGCTAACCTGAAAGACGAGTTGTTTGCTTATCGCTGGCACGACAGCAACGTATCCGTACTGAATAACGAGATACAGGATAGGCTGAAAGATAAGATTATCTCTGATGAACTGGGAACATTGGATATTGTGCCTACCGGGCAGGAGTTGTATTGTCATAAAGTAACTTTCCGGCTATATCGTATGGGAAACCGGCAAGAGATATCCGTCTCGGATTTCAATGATATTTCTGCTTGGTTTTCGAAACTTATCCGGAAGAATGCGGTTGCGGGCAGATACAACCAAGAAGACCTGATTGCATTTCTTTGGGCACGCTGGATTGTCCTTTGTATGTCCGGGAAGAAGTACAGAAAAATGATACCTTCATTTGCTTCACTAAAACCATCTATATTTATAAAATTATTGAAACTTATACTATTCCTAAAGAATAAATGAACGAAACCGAAGATTTAAAAGCAATATACAATCCTGAGGGATCTGAACTAAGGACATTACAGTTAAAGATGCTCGATATACTAGTTGTAGTAACAGACATCTGTGACAAACATAATCTGCCATATTGGGTCAGCGGAGGGACATTGTTGGGGGCTGTCCGTCACAGAGGATTTATTCCGTGGGATGATGATATTGATATTGAGTTGCTTCGCCCCGATTATCTGGAACTGCTAAGAATTCTACCCAAGGAACTGCCGGATAATCTCTATCTGCAAACACCTGAAGAGAAAAGCTACCGATTACTCTTTTCCAAGGTAAGGGACAGGTATTCTATCGTACATTCCGAAGAAGAGAATATGGCAAGATATAAGGAAAAGGGAATCTTCATTGATATTTTTTCTGAGGAGAGAAGCTATAGATGGATGAAGGATATTGTAGATTTCTTTTATGGCAGGGCTTTCAGGCGATTGAAAAGAGGAAGGCCGTTCCACTCATTAAAGTTCTTCTACGAATATGCCACTTCGTTAGTCTTATATCCTGTAGGAGTCCTGCTTATATGGATTGCCAGAGGAATCTGTGCTATTACCAAACCGGACAATATATTACATAGCTATGGGATAGGGAACTCAACCAACCATAATGCCCGGTATATGTTCCCTGTGGGAAAAGTCACATTCGAAGGTAAGGAATTCTCCGCCCCGAAAGAAGTGGATACATACTTGAGAAAACAATACGGAGATTATATGACCGTTCCCCCTAAGGAGAAGCGTGCCACACATTTTTTAAAGGTAGAATATCTCTGATATTATCAGATACCCATCTCTTTAAATAACTTCGCCTCACGCTGTTTGGCTTTCTCTATCGATGCCGGATTCTTCGGATCAATCCCGTATTTGGATGGAGCAGGTATTATCAGTTTAGTCCCGAGTGCAATATTATTCGCGTTTTTGATGACGTCCTTATTTTCTTCATAGATATAGACCCAAAAAGATTTATGCCCGTAGTATTCCAAAGCTATGTTCCGAAGAGTATGCCCACTTCGTATGGTTTCTGTTGCCAGTGGTTTGGATGAGTCTTTAACCGGCTGGGCAGCAATCTTTACTTCTTCATTCTTTGGCTCGGCTTTCGGTAATTTTGTTTCCTGCTGAGGCTCATTTTTTGTTTCTTGGGCAATGCCTTGTATCTGGGTCGAATCTTGCTTCTGGGCCAGTGAGTCGGCGGGTGATTTCTTGTCAAAAACAATTACTACTTTTTTACTCTTATCCACAGGAGGTTGTCCTGTTAAAAATGCAGCCAGCTCTTGGAAATAGTATCCGCCAATGGCAAACGCGGCTAAAATAAGTAGTATTACAAAACCCAAAGAAATAAAGCGTCTGCGCTTAGACTTCTTTCTGTGATTGTAGAACATAGATTCAATATCCGTGCTGGCGGAAGAAGTCCTGGAAATCGCGGCTGCTGCCACCGAAACTGTTTTCTCCTGTCTTATTTCGGAAACATTTTCTCCTGATTTCTCTTCTTCGGAATTTATTTCGGCCTCTTCTTTAGCTTCTGTTATGGCAGACTCTGCTTCTGTTTCTATATCTGGATCGGAAGTTTCCTCTGCTATTTCATTTGCTTCGATAGTTTTTATCTCTGATACCTCAGGAGCAGCGATATATTCTGTAATTTCCTCTTCAATAGAAATTGTGTCGGTACTATCGTACTCCTCTTCGATAATGTCCTCTTCGGTTTCACTCTCCACATTCTCAAAAGAAACCCCATCTTCAAGAATAACACTCTCGAAATGGGCAAAAGGCCGGTTGATAGCTTCTTTTAATGATTTATCAGGATTGAAACTAAGTTTATAATGGGCCGGAATCTCAATAGCCTCTCCTGTATTCACATCCACACTTTTGCGTGCGTTTACCTTTACCAGTTTGAATACACCGAAGTCCTTTATGCGCACCGGATCATAACTCTCGATACTCTCTGAGATGACAGCAATGAGTTCCCGTAAAAAGGTTTCTGCCTCCTTTTTCGCTATTCCCTGTTTTTTTGCCAGAAGGTCAATTAAATCCTGTAGACTAAGCCGCTCATTCATTTACTTCCAGATTTTTAAGGTTATCTTTTATTGTTTGTCCCGGACGAAATGCCAGTGAGATTTTAGGAGGTACAAGGAAGCGCTGTTTTGATACCGGGTTAACGGATATCCGTTCTCCTTTTTTCTTCGCTTCAAAAAGACCGAACCCCTGGATATTGATGGAGTTCCCGTCTTCAAGATTGCTATTAATTATGGAAACAGTAGCTTCCAATACTTCTGTCGTCTGCCGTTGTGTCCATCCTAACTTTTTAGCCAGTGCTGCTATTAATTCCTGGTTTGTCATAGCATTTGTATTTAGATTTAAATCACTTCTCCATATAAATCGAATGGCTGGGCACCCGTTATCCTGACACTGTAAAAGTCCCCGATATTAAGCGTTTTATTTTTCTTAATCAAGACTTCAGGGTCCACTTCGGGTGAATCATACTCAGTACGGCCGATATAATAGTCTGATTCTTCCCTGTCTACAATTACTTTAAGGGTATTCCCTATTTTCTGTTCGTTTATATCAAGAGCTATCCGTTCTTGCAGAGCCATCAAAACATCCATCCGCTCCTGCTTTACGGCATCTGATATTTCATCCCTGTAATGAGCATAGGCATATGTTCCGTCTTCATGCGAATAGGGGAAAGCGCCCATTCTGTCGAAACGTATATCCTTTACAAACTGGAGAAGTTCTTCAAAGTTCTTATGCGACTCTCCCGGATGCCCTACCATAAGGGTAGTACGGATATGAATACCGGGAACTTCTTCCCTGATACGCTTTATCAGGTCGTATGTCTGCTCCTTTGTTATATTGCGGCGCATCTTTTTCAGCATATTGTCGCTGATATGTTGCAACGCTATATCCAAATATTTACACACATTATCATTCTCGCGCATCACCCGTAGCAGATCGTAAGGGAAATTTGCCGGATATGCATAATGCAGACGTATCCACTGCACTCCTTCAATTTTTGCTATGCGATCAATCAATTCAGGTAGTTTAGCCTGCTTGTAATTATCCAAACCATAGAATGACAGATCCTGTGCAATGACCTGAAATTCTTTTACACCCGAAGCTACCAGATGCCTGACTTCATCCTCGACTTCTTCTATCTGCCTGGACTGATGCTTTCCTGTCATAATCGGAATAGAGCAATAAGAGCAGGCACGATTACAGCCTTCCGAAATTTTCAGATAAGCATAATGCGAAGGAGTAGTGATATTGCGTTCCAATGCCAACTCCTTATGATATGATTTACCCAAATCAGAAATAAGGGCTTTCCATCCAAATTTTCCGTAAAAGCTATCTACTTCGGGTATTTCAGCCTTTAATTCCTCCATATACCTGTCAGTAAGACAGCCCATTACAAACAGCTTATTCAATTTTCGTTCTTTTTTAGCCTCTGCAAACTCAAGAATCATATTGATAGATTCTTCCTTTGCATCACCAATAAAGCCACATGTATTTATAACTACAATTTCTCCTTCCGACTTATCCGGATCATGTTTTACGGTGTAGCCGTTTGCCAACAATTGTTTCATCAATAACTCGGAGTCTACCAGATTCTTAGAACAACCGAGCGTGATGACATCTATTCTGTTTTTCTTCATTTCTTATTCTCCAAAGAGACTGTTGACAAACTCGCGGCGTCGAAATACCTGAAGATCGTCAATGCCCTCTCCTAAACCTATATATTTTACCGGTATCTTGAATTGATCGGAAATACCAATTACAACACCACCTTTTGCCGTACCGTCCAGTTTGGTGATAGCCAAAGCTGTAACATCGGTAGCTGCAGTAAACTGTGTAGCCTGTTCAAATGCATTTTGTCCGGTAGAGCCGTCCAGTACAAGTAGCACTTCATGCGGTGCTCCCGGAACTATCTTATCCATCACTTTCTTTATTTTTGAAAGCTCGTTCATCAAACCGATTTTGTTATGAAGCCGTCCTGCTGTATCTATTATTACAATATCAGCATTGTTTGATTTAGCAGAACTCAATGTGTCAAAAGCCACGGAAGCCGGGTCGGAACCCATTGCCTGTTTGATAACCGGGACACCTACGCGTTCGCCCCAGATAACCAGTTGCTCAACAGCCGCGGCACGAAAGGTATCGGCAGCGCCAAGATATACGGACTTACCGGCTTTCTTAAACTGGTTTGCCAGCTTGCCGATTGTAGTTGTTTTACCAACCCCATTAACTCCGACAACCATTATTACATATGGTTTTGCTGCTTCCGGAACAGAAAAATCATCATTGTCTACAGCATTATTTTCTGTCAATAAATCAGCGATTTCTTCCCGTAACAGATTTTTCAACTCTTTATCGTCTACATATTTATCCTTTGCCGCCCGTTTTTCGATACGTTCGATAATCTTCAATGTAGTATTTACCCCTACATCCGACATAATCAACACTTCTTCGAGTTGATCGAGCACATCATCGTCTACTTTCGATTTTCCGGCAATAACACGTGATAGTTTGGAAAACATCGACTCTTTAGTTTTTTCCAATCCTTTGTCAAGTGTTTCCTTTTTTTGCTTCGAAAAGAAATCAAATAATCCCATAGATTCTATTCTTCTGATTATATAGATAAAAATAAATCAATCTCTTAAGCCTTGCGGCCATCCAGCTTTTTACCTTCTGCAAAGCTACGAAATGGATAATAAAAAACCTCCCTGCATAAGAATGAAGGAGGTGTTTTAAATATTTTTAACAAGATTATTTTGCGAAATAATCTTTTACTGATTCGTTTGGAACCATTTCTTCTTTAAATGTGTAAGCGCCTGTTTTAGGAGACTTTACCATTTTGATTACTTTAGCATAGTTACGACCGTCTTTTGCTGATGGGTCACGATAACCTGCGACTGTTTTCTTTGCCATGGTTTATCTTGTTTTTACTTGATTTCTTTATGTACAGTTACTCTTTTTAATATAGGATTGTACTTTTTTAGTTCCAATCTCTCTGTAGTATTTTTTCTGTTCTTAGTAGTAATGTAACGGGATGTACCCGGCATACCACTGGCTTTGTGCTCTGTGCACTCCATTATTACCTGGATTCTGTTTCCTTTTGCTTTCTTAGCCATTTCCTGTTCCTCCTAAATAATTAAGCGTTTAAATAACCATCTGCGGCCGCTCTTTTGATTGCAGCGTCCAATCCAATTTTATTGATTGTACGAAGGCCTGCAGCTGAAACATTCAGGCTAACCCAACAATCTTCTTCTACCCAGTAGAATTTCTTTTTAAAAAGATTGACATTAAATTTCCTCTTAGTCTTTCTGTTCGAGTGAGAAACATTATTGCCAACCATAGCTTTTTTTCCTGTAATTTGACAAATCTTGGACATCGCT
>Ga0153940_1000568_pt1 | contig 18388 bp, 14 predicted proteins | sample TSNJ024MetaG_FD_104736 | JGI IMG/M metagenome (GOLD analysis project Ga0153940, IMG submission 104736) | Attine ant fungus gardens microbial communities from New Jersey, USA - TSNJ024 MetaG | ecosystem: Host-associated > Fungi > Mycelium > Unclassified | place: USA: New Jersey, Brendan T. Byrne...
CGATTCAATAAAAGGGGGGAGGCAGGGTGTTAGATCACCTCGGCTCTGATTTTAGATTGCAAAAAAACTCGCAGGGTGAATCCTGCGAGTTTTTCCTATTCGGCTAGGCCGTGAACTGTAACGATAATATCTTTGGGTGCTGTTTTAGGCATAACAGAGGCTTTCAGTTCCAGCTCCGTCCCTTGATATAATGTTGCATTTTTCTGATTGATACTGATATACTTCGGAGTTGTATCATCATCACTCAGATTCCATATATTGTCTAAATGATAGATCTCGATATCAGCCTCCGTCTCTCCTCCGACCGAGAATACTTCCAGACCCTCACTGCCATCTTCCGGGAATATCTGTAAGCCACAGGCCATGGTATAGTTCTGGCCAAACACTTCCACCGATGAACGGTCAACAAAAATATGCAGTTTAATCTCGCCATTCTCATCCACAACCAGATCTTGTACATAATTTTGAGAAAACAAGTGACCCGGAGATGCTCCCGAGTTACTCCGGTCAACAGATAGCTGCCCGGTCTCCCGGTTATATGTTATCTTTGTTTGATCATCTTCACCCTTTCGCACATTGAAGCCAACTTCATCCACATTTGTTTCCGGTTTGAATGTGGCAACAATCTCATACGTATCTCCCCTGAAATCCTCCAGAATATTTTCTCCCGGGCGGATGCGTACTTCTTTAAGTGACTGGGTTTTATTTATATTTCTCAAGGACTCATATTCACTGATCGGAGTCTGTGTCAGCAAATATGTTCCATCCTTGCTTTTTAAAAGACCCAGCTCCAGTTGCAGATTAAACGTTCCATTAAACCGGTCATTATTACTTGCATCGTCGACCTGTTGACAATAATCCCAGTTGTTCATCCAGTTGACCTCAATGACACGCGGCTGTGCATCATCAAAAGAATTGATATAGTAAGTCATTGCCGCATAGGAGTCTTTACCAAAATTCATAATACCATCGCTGGTTTTATATGCCTCATCGGCAACAAAGGTCCATTTACCATCTACTTGTGTAAAGTCCCCTACCTTATAGGCTCGCCCGCCTCTGCTCAACACCCATTTGTATACCGTCTGGTCTCCTTGCGTATATGGCAGCCGATAGAGATCCGGGCATTCCGTATGCAGATCCGGATAAGTAGATTCCACCTGCCAGTCTCTTAAATTATCTGAAGAATAAATCCGAAGTGGACCTCCTGCAATAACCATAAACCATTTATTTTCATAGCGGAATACTTTTGGATCCCTGAAATCCCGGGAATTTAACGGATCATCTGTCCAGTCAATGGCCACATCACTGGCTTTATCCCAATTTTCCCCGTCCTTACTGTACGCAACGATGACTCGTTGGCCGTTTCCGTGTGCAGTGATCAATGCTACCAGGCCACCTTCATCGCCTTCACCGAACAGCCCCGAGGTGTTATGCTCATCCACAACCGCACAGCCGGAAAACATCGTTCCGTATTCATCAGGATAAAATGTAATGGGTCGCTCTTCCCAGTGAACCAGATCTGTACTGACTGCATGAGCCCAATGCATCGGACCATGGTTTGTATCATTATAAAATTGATAAAACAAATGCCATTCCCCATTGTAATATACCATGCCATTAGGATCATTAGCCCATCCGTCTTTTACCGAATAGTGGTACTGGCCGCGATAAGGTTCATTATAATAAGAATCTGCTGCTGCTCTTTTATGTATAAAATACCTGTATACCACACTTGCTTTTGTTTCTTCCTGCGAATCTTCATTAGTAATCTTAAGGCTTGCAGTTACTGTAAAGAGATTTTCACCTTCTTCCAAAGGCACTGTTGTATCGGTTACATCACCATTACGGTCTGTAATTATGATTTCTGTATTTTCATTTTTTGCTGTCGGTAAAATCTCCGCCTCTTTTGTATTGTTATCTACATATTGAAGATATGTATATTGATCACTTTTAAAATTATTAGATGCTTCAACCGTCCCGCCAATTGCGTTCAACTGAAGATCCGATAACAGCGGTGAATTTTCATCTGTAATTTCTGTGTAGTATATATTTTGATAAACGGCATCTGTATTCCAGCTCAGCAATCCATAATACCCATTAAAGAATGCTGTATTTTGTCCGCCAATCGTATCGTTGCTTGGTGACAGCACGTAGTCCCCGGTATTCCCTACCAGAATATCATCCACGTAGTAAAGAATATGCTTACCAAGCGCAACCACTTTCAGATGGTAACTGTCTTTTTTCTCCACCTTCATTGATTGTCCCAGGTTTATTGCTTCATTGTTCTGAAATTTAAATAATCTGGCTTCCCCGCTCTCACGATTGATATTCGCTACATAAGAGTTTTTTGGATTGTCCTGATTATCTGAACGAAATACTAAAGATGCTGCTCCACTCACTTCCCGAAAAGTTACATCGGTCTCATATACAAAATCCGTTCCCTGGCTTTGTGATAATACAAAATTATCGCCATCCCCTGTTCCATGAAGACCTTCTTCGATAATCTCGAAGCTGCCGTCTCCCACTCCTTTTGAAAGACCGGCAAGATTCGTATGAAGTAATCCTTCATCATTATTCCATGGATCCGGATCGGTATTTTCATCTTCGCCATCATCTTTGCCGTCATCTTCGCCGTCATCTTCTTTTTTTTCTTCATAATACGTATCAGATATCAGAATATTTGAAAATGCTGCCTCTGATTTAAAGGTCAGCAAGCCAACCTGCCCTCCGCTCCAGCCTTCCAATGTCCCCTTGAGCGTTATTTCATTTTCCACATCATTGTTTTTTATTTTATAAATAAAATCTCCATTGTCATTCACACTAATTAACATATGAAGATCCCCTGTCAAATCCAGCGTGCCGAGACTAGCTTTGTTGTGTGAGCCGTAATTCTTCAGTTCACCATCCACACAAAATACCCTGACATTATCTTGCTCCCCTTCATTATTGAAGTTCGCCGCATACCAGCGATTTTCTGATGGATTCATCCCATCTGCTCCAAACACCAAGGCCGCGCTGATGCCATCCGTCACCTTTACATCTGCCTCCAGGGTAAAGGTCGAATACCCCTCACTCCCGGTATACATTGCAAAATGATCTCCTTCATCCTTCTTTCCAAGTGTCACTACTTGCTCTTGTATCTCAACCGTTTCGCCCGAACGGCTTACAAACGCCGTTACATTTTCATCGGTTTGCGCAAATACCGTAACGTTTCCCCACGTCCCCCAAAGCATACAAATGCTAAGCAATGCCACGATGACCCTTTTCATAAAAAGGTCTTTCCTTTTCATCAACATACGATTCTCCTTTCTTGCATCTCCTCATATAGTTTCACTTTCATTATAGAGAATACATACAAAAAAGATAATTGCAGTTTGTAACGCCGTTTTCATTATTTTTGTAATATTGTAATAGTTTTTATTGACATTTGTCATATAGGTGATGGTCAAAAATCTTAGAAGATTTGACAACTATGAAATTATCTTGTATAATATTTTAAGATTATACGTATAACATATAATATAAAGGTTGATTTTTGATGGACGACGAGGACAGTCACGAAACAAGTTTGAGTACATTACTTATTATAAAACAGAAGATAGAGGTGCGGTATGTTCATTAATGAATATGCTGTGCCTTTTTACGCTATTATGGAGGTTAACTATGGATGAGGGAAATCCTATTTTATGGCAGTTGTTATTACAGCTTTTTCTTATTCTTTTAAATGCAGCTTTTGCCTGCGCAGAAATCGCAGTGATTTCTATTAATGATAATAAGCTTGCAAAGATGGCTGCGGAAGGAAATAAAGGGGCTGTTAGGTTATCCGAGCTAACGGAACAGCCCGCACGGTTTCTTTCCGTCATACAAGTAGGTATTACGCTTGCGGGTTTTCTGGGAAGTGCGTTTGCGGCGGATAATTTTTCCACTTTGCTGACGGATTGGCTGCTTTCCTTAGGGGTACCGCTGTCGGCTTCCACATTAAATACCCTGTCGGTTATTCTTATTACATTGATCTTATCATATTTTACACTTGTTTTTGGGGAACTTGTACCCAAGAGAGTGGCAATGAGAAATGCTGAGAAGATTGGACTTGCTATGTCCGGAGCTATTTATTTTATTTCTAAAATATTTGCTCCGCTTGTTTGGCTTTTGACAGCATCTACCAATGGAGTTTTGCGTTTGATGCGAATTGATCCAAATGCAGATGATGATGAAGTTACGGAAGAGGAAATCCGATTAATGGTTGATGTCGGAAGTGCAAAAGGTGCAATTGATCTCGAAGAGAGAGAATTTATCCACAATATTTTTGAATTTGATAATAAAAACGCATCAGAAGTAATGACACACCGTACCGATGTATCGCTTTTATGGATGGATGAGGATGAAGAACAGTGGGAAAAAACAATAAATGAAAGTACCCATTCTGTTTATCCGGTATGCGATGAAGATGTTGATGATGTTGTTGGTATATTAAATATAAAAGATTATTTTAGGTTACAGGAAAAAACCAGAGAAACAGTTATTGCCTCCTGCATAAAGCCGGCATATTTTATTCCGGAGACAGTTCGGGCAGATGTATTGTTTCAAAATATGAAAAAAGTACGAAATCATTTTGCGATCGTAATGGATGAATATGGCGGCATGAGCGGAATCATAACTATGAATGATCTGCTCGAAGAGTTGGTGGGCGACCTTGAAGATGACAGTTCTATTCCGGCAAAAGAACCTTTGATTGAATCCATTGATTCCCAAACCTATAAAATCCGGGGCGCCGCTCCTTTAGATATGATTTCTCTCCAGCTTGGTATACCGCTGCCGGAGGAAGACTACGAAACCTTTGGAGGGCTGGTATTTAGTCTGCTTGGGACGATTCCTGATGATGGAAGCACGCCTGAATTAGAAGGGTACGGGTTGAAGATCAAGGTTACCAATATTAAAGAACATCGATTAGAAACCGCCTTGGTTTGTCTTCTGGGAAACAAAGCGAACTGAGAAAGGTGCTTATGATTTAGGCTGATATATGCAAATGAGATAAACAGGACTGCTATTGGGGGGATAGTATCTTAGCTGACGGACGCGGCCAAAGGGCACGGGGTTGACTTACACTCCAGAGTAATATCGGGAAAAATGCATATGGATTTAAAAAGGAGAAAATTATAATTTATGAAATTTATTTTAGATTTACATACACATACACTTGCCAGCGGACATGCCTATAATACGATACGGGAAATGGCACACTCCGCCGCTGATAAGGGGCTTGAACTTCTTGGAATTACAGAACATGCGGTCGAAATGGCCGGAACCTGCAATATCTTTTATTTTCATAATCTGAAAATGGTGGAACGCAATTTGTATGGTGTGGAGCTCCTGCTTGGAGCTGAACTGAATATCCTGGATACACAAGGTTCTATTGACATGGAAGATGAACTTTTGAAAAAAATGGATGTTACCATAGCAAGTATGCATTTACCTTGCATGATTCCGGGAAGCCGGGAGGAAAATACCTTTGCCTACTTGCAGGTAATGAAAAACCCTTATATCAATATGATCGGTCATCCTGATGATGGGCGTTATCCTGTGGATTATCTAGCTCTTGTACAGGCTGCTAAGGAATATCATGTCTTACTGGAAGTTAATAATAACTCCCTTGACCCCCGATGCACCCGCATCAATGGGGAAACGAATATAACAACGATGCTTAACCACTGCAGAAAATATCAGGTTCCTGTTGTCATCAGCAGCGATGCTCATACTGATACCCTGGTTGGTTGTCACGCTTATGCAGAAAAGCTCATGAAAGAAATTGATTTCCCGGAAGATTTGGTGCTGAATCATTCGGCAGCTGCAGTTAAAAAATTTTTAAATCAGAGCAGGTAGCAGTGTTCCATAGTACCCCAACAAGGAATGCAGTGTTTTCGAGGCTTTGAGCCCCGGTTACACGTGGTTTAGACAGGAGGTATTTCATGAAAAAGAACATAAAAAACTATTTCAGGCTGTTTAAATCCACTTTCCTTCTCAGCGCTTTCACCTTCGGCGGTGGGTATGTCATTATTCCGCTGATGAAAAAGAAGTTTGTGGACGAATTGGGATGGTTGGAAGAAGAAGAAATGCTAAATATGGCTGCGATAGCGCAATCATCACCGGGGCCAATGGCAGTAAACGCCTCAATATTAGTGGGCTGGCGGCTGATGGGAATTTCCGGAGCGTTGATGGCGATTTTGGGAACCGTGCTGCCGCCACTCATTATCCTGTCGGTGATCTCACTATTCTACGACTCCTTTCGCGATAACGCCTTAGTCAGCGCCGTGTTGAAGGGCATGATGGCCGGGGTATGCGCAGTCATTTTCGATGTTGTGATCACCATGGGCGGCAAAATCTTTAAGGCAAAAAAGCTGCTCCCTATCCTTATCATGGTGGGGGTGTTTGTTGTGTACTTTGTGCTGCGCGTTAATATTATCAACATCATCCTCTTTTGCGGTACATTGGGGGTGTTGATAAGCCTGCATGACAAAAGGACGGGAAAGGAGCATATATAGAATATGATTTATCTGCAGCTATTTTGGAGTTTCTTTCAAATTGGTCTGTTAAGCTTCGGGGGCGGCCTTGCCGCCATGCCGCTGATACAGATCCAAGTGGTGGACATCCACGGCTGGCTGACGTTCACCGAGTTTACAGACCTCATTACTATTTCAGAAATGACCCCCGGCCCCATTTCTATCAACTCGGCCACTTTCGTGGGCACCCAGATTGCAGGCTTAGGCGGGGCGTTGGTTTCCACGTTCGGGTGTATCCTGCCCTCTTGCATCATTGTATCGCTGCTGGCGTGGCTGTACGGAAAATACCGGGAGTTAGTCATTATCAAGGGAGTCCTGGCGTGTCTGCGCCCAATGGTGGCGGCACTGATCCTGTCGGCAGGTCTGTCCATACTCATCTTGTCTTTTTGGGGGCCGGGCGGTTTCACATGGGATACAGCGTCCATCGACTTTATCGCTGTTGCTTTGTTCACAGTGAGTCTATTCCTGTTACGGAAATTCAAAACCAGCCCCCTGTTCATCATACTGGGCAGCGGTATGATCGGGGGCGCCTGCTATTTATTGTTTTAGGAGAAATTGAATATATTTCCCGTTTGATATAAGCGAACAACATGGTAACCTGCGAATCATTTTAGAGAACTTCTGTTTTTTCGTGCCATAACAATACTCTGGATCACCAGAAACAGACAAAGCATTGCTGCGATCGTAATTCCTGTCCACCAGGCCTGATCAAGACCTGCCGATGATACGATATTCTGGATGGTACTAAGCGAAAGTACCCCGAAGAGGGTTCCAATTATATTACCTACTCCTCCTGTCAGCAGCGTACCTCCTATGATAGCGGACGCGATGGCGTTCATCTCCATTCCGCTGGCATGGGAAGCGGCACCGGAGCCGACATGAAGGAAATACACGTAACCGCCAATACCCGCTAAGACACCGCAGAACAAATGCGCTAAAAACCTGGTTCTTTTGACATTGATACCGAGCATCAACGAACTCTGCCGGTTTCCGCCGACCGCGTAAAAGCTCCGGCCAAGCTTTGTCCATTTCAGGACGCAGAACAGGATCAATACGATCAGCAGCGCGACGATCACACCAATTTCAACATAAGCGTCCACATATTTTCCTATTTTGTTCACGGAACCCAGCCCCGGAATGATCACACGCGTCTCTTTCAATGCGACAAAGGCTTTATTTTCAACATTAAACGGATTAGTATTGACTATGGTTGTCATACCGCGGGCAAAAAACATTCCTGCCAGAGAGACGATAAACGGCTGAATATCCAGATACGCAATCAGCAGTCCCTGCACCAGACCATACCCGAGACCGATTGCCAGTGCGATCAGCAGCGATACAAAGACATTTCCGCCCTGATGATCCAGGTACACCGCACAGCACATGCTGACCAGAGCCGTCACGCCTCCGACCGAAATATCAATGCTTCCGGTGATCATAACAATACTCAGGCCGCAGGATGCAATGATCAGTGGGGCATTTGCATTCAAAATGTTAAAGAATGTCTGTGCTTTTAAAAAGCCGCTTCCCTGAAATACTATTGCGCCGATATACATTACAAAGAATACAATGATCGTGATCGACAGCAGCAGATTTGTATCCGAGATTGATTTCTTTTGCAGCTGCTTTTGGGCAGCAGATGATTTATTAAACAATGCCATATTAACCAACCTCCTTTGTACGTAATTTCATCTTCATCCAGAGGGATGAGATCTTTTCTCTGACAACCGGTGCACTTAAAACAACCAGAGCAATGACAACAATCGCCTTATATGCAGAGAGCGCATCTGACTTTACATTGAATTTATAAAGTGTCGTTGTTAAAAACTGAATTACATAAGCTCCAAGAATGGAAGCCGCCATGTTGAATTTTCCGCCGCTTAAAGAATTCCCCCCCAGTGCAACCGCAAGGATGGCATCCATTTCAATATCCTTGGCAATTACTGAATAGTTGATGGAAGAAATACGGCTCACTTTTATCAGCGAAGCAACTGCTACACATAATCCCAGGATTACAAAAGCCAGGAATTTAATGAATGCCGGATTCAGACCATTAAGTCTGGAGGAACCCGCGTTTATACCAACCGCCTGCGTATATAACCCTAAATTCGTGAATTTCAGGGCCAGCGCCATCACGATCATACATATCACCGCGATAAAAAACGGTGTCGGAATCGGTATTCCCGGAATAAAACCGCCAAAGTAACCAAAGCTCGGATCACTGATAACCGGAAGCTCATTATTATTGATCCAGGCGGCAATGGAACGTCCGGCCGTAAACAGAATCAATGTAGCAACCATGGGCTGAATCTTAAAACCTGCCACCAGTACCCCGTTAAATGCACCAAAGAGCATGCAGACTGCACAGCTGACTAAAAATGCTACAATAATCGGTGCCTGCAGTACTTCCGGTCTTGAATCAGTTCCGCAAAGCACACGCAGGATAACTGATCCGCCAATTGCAATTGCGGCTCCGACACTGATGTCCTGTCCGCCTGATGCAGCAGTAACCAGCGTCATACCAATAGCAAGGATTGCCAGCTCCGAACCATAATCCAGGATCGTTATCAGATAACCGGACAGGACCGGATCGCCTGCACTGTTGGCAGACAGCGCAATTTTATAAAAAGACGGGTCAAATATCAGATTAAACACCGCAAGCAGCAAAAGCGCAGCGATGGGAATAAAAATCTGCCTTCCGGATATTTTTGCAAAAATATTCTTCTTGTTTTGTGTCATTTTTTGTCACCTCCGGCAATTGTATCCATGATCTTACTCTGTGACAATCCATCACCTGAAAGCTCGCCTACCATTTTGCGGTCACGCATAACAATTAAGCGCGAGCAGGTACGAAGCATTTCATCTATCTCAGAAGAAATAAATGTAACACTCATACCTTCTGAAGCGAGTTTAAGAACTAATTTCTGTATTTCAATCTTGGTGCCCACATCGATACCACGTGTCGGTTCATCTAAAATCAGATATTCCGGATGGGTGAGCAGCCAACGGGCAAGGATTACCTTCTGCTGATTTCCTCCCGAAAGAGATTTGATCGGTGTGTCTGCTGAAGCCGTCTTGATCTCCAGCAGCTTAATATATTCATCCGCCAGCTTATTGGCTTCTGCTTTTGAAAATGGTTTAAAGAATCCTTTCAGCACCTGGGCCGCGAGGATAATATTCTCGCGGACGGAAAGATCCCCTACGATACCATCCTCCTTACGGTCTTCCGGAAGGTACGCGATACCGTTCTTCATCGCATCGATCGGCTTTGAGATCTTAATCGCTTTTCCGCTTTTCTTCACCGCTCCGCCGATAACTCTGTCGGCTCCGAAAATTGCCCGCACACATTCGCTCCTGCCGGAACCCAATAATCCGGTAAGGCCGTTTACTTCACCCTTTCGGATGTGGAAATTAAAAGGCTTGATTCCCGCATTACTATGAAGTGCTTCAGCCTCAAAGACAGGAGGCAGCGAATCGTCCTGTTCGTATACCTGAACCTCATCCTTGATATCTGCCACATCATCCAGTTCCTTTCCGAGCATCTTTGCAACAAGCTGGACGCGCGGAAGATCTTTTATTTGATATTCACCGACAAGCTTCCCGTCACGCAGAACGGTAATCTTATCGCAAACCGCATATACCTGTTCCAGAAAGTGTGTGACAAAGACAATTCCTACTCCCCTTGCCTTCAGATCACGCATCAATCCGAACAGTTTCTCTACCTCCTGCTCATCTAAAGAGGAAGTCGGTTCATCCAGGATCAGTACCTTGCAATCCATATCCACCGCCCGGGCAATGGCAACCATCTGCTGGATCGCAAGCGAACAGCTCGACAGCTGCTGCGTTGCGCCGGCAGCTATATCCAGGGACTTTAATATTTTATCTGCGTCCTCATTCATCTTTTTCCAGTTCTGGTACAGCCCTTTGCCCCGACCGATATACATATTCTCAGCAACCGAAAGATTCGGACAAAGTGTAATTTCCTGATATACGGTACTGATCCCAAGGTTTTGTGCATCCTGGGGCGAACGTATTACTGCAGCTTTTTCCATTCCTCCGAGGAAAATCTCACCCTGGTCTTTCTCATAAACTCCGGTCAGAACTTTGATCAGCGTAGATTTTCCTGCACCATTCTCGCCCATCAGTGCATGGATTTCACCTTCATACAGCGTGAAATCCACCGCCTGCAGCGCAAGTACCCCGGGAAAGCTTTTATATATATTTTTCATTTCCAATACAGACTTATCTTTCACCAGCATAATCACCTCTTAACTTGTTTTCATACGTAAAGCGCGCAGGAGCGTATTTTTTACATGTACACTGCCCGCGCTCTTTACTTAAATATCAGATACCGTAATTATCAACATCTTCCTGTGTGATAGTTGTCGCATCAAAGCCTTTCTCATCCATGATAATGGTCTTTTCTGTGACTTCACCACCGCCTTCGATTGTCTTAATAACTTCATCAATATAGGTTGCCTGGAACGGATTACACTGACCATTATAGTTCCAGTTCTGGGCAAGAAGTTCTTCTAATGCCCACTTATTGCAGTCAAATCCCATAACGATCACATCTTTGTCAACACCGTGAGAAATATTTGCTTTATCAAGAGCTGCTACAGCACCTTTAGCCATATCGTCATTCTCTGCATAGACAACATTGAAAGACTCGCCGGAATCGATAACTGACTGAACAATCTGCTGTGCTTTCTCTGCATTCCACTCTGCAGTCTGCTGGGTAACAATGTTCCATCCGTCAGAGCTGGCTGCTGCATCAACAGCACCGGAACGGCCCTTCTGTGCTGCCGATCCCATAACACCCTGGATATGTATGATATTGTATTCTTCAAGGCCCTGATCTTTTAACCAGTTAACCGCTGTTTCACCTTCTTTTTCCATATCAGAAACGATCGAAGCTTCATACAGACTCTCATCAGCGTCGATGGTACGGTCAAATAAGATGACTCTGGTACCTGCATCCTGTGCATCTTTCAAAACCGAATCCCAGCCTGCGGTATCTGCCGCGGAGAGAAGGAGATAGTCAACGCCGTCCTGAATGAATTTCTGTGCTGCTGTGATCTGCTCATCATTCTTAAGGCTATATGCAAAGGATGCCGCATATCCGTTTTCTTCCGTAAACATTGCTTTCAAGTCTTTGTCATTTGCTGTACGATATCCGGACTCGTTGGGATCGTTGTTGATAATACCAACTGAAATCAACTCGCCGCCCGATCCATCCGCCGCATCATCGCCGGCATCTGCCGCTTCATCCGCGGCTGCATCTGTCTCTGCATCTGTCTCTGTATCTGTCTCTGTACTTGCTTCCGTTCCTGCGTCATCACTGCTTGCCGGTGTATCCTTAGAACCACCGCATCCTGCAAGACTAAATACCATCATCGATGCAACCAATAATCCAACTATTTTCTTCTTCATACTTCTTCCTCCTGATTTTAATTAATGGCTTTACACTGCTATCTGTTACTTTTGTGAGTCAAAGGCCTTATATCTCTGTAATATTACAATATCATTTGCACTTTCCTCGGTCAATCTTGCAATCCCTGTGTTTTAGCTGTTTATAAGTTTTTTACAATACAACTTTTCTGTGCTATAATAGATTTTAAATACAACTTCTTCTTCCGGTATGATATTCTTAGGAAAAAGGTGAGATTATTAAGATTTTAATATTTTCCGACCTATCCGGCAGACTTTTTTCCATATATTTCATTTGTGCATATTTATGAAATTGGAGGATAAAGTTAAATTATTTTTTATTTTATTGTTTTTTTATGATTTATTTCAGAAAATATCTATGGTAATCTGAAATTATTGTACATAAATTTTCATCATTTTTTCCGGGGGATATGATAGCTATTTTTGAAACCTAAAAGAAAAGAGGAGCATATGGCGATTAAATACAAATGGCTTGCCGGCCGTTTAAAAGAACTGATCATAAATTATATAGAAATGGGCATCAATAAGCTGCCTTCGGAAGGGGAGCTTGCATTAAGATACAAGGTCAGCCGCCAAACGGTGCGCTTATCCTTATCGCTGCTGGAAAAAGACGGATTGATCGAAAAGAAACACGGAAGCGGCTCTTATATCACCGGTCTGACCGCTGATTCCGCGGGAAATACAATCGGAATCCTGATTTTTGATAAATCAGACTATATCTACCCCGGTGTTTTAAACGATATTCAAAAAACGCTTTCACAAAGCGGCTTCTCGGGAAAAGTATTTGTCACCGGCAACCGCACCTTTACGGAAAGGGAAATTTTGCTTAAACTGCTGGAAAATCCTCCCCGCGGAATCATCGCAGAAGGCTGTAAAAGCACTCTTCCCAACCCAAATCTGGATCTCTATCATAAGTTAATGAAGAAAGGATGTGCAGTCCTATTTTTGCATAATTATTATTCCGCACTGGATAAATGTCTATATGTTAAAGATGATAATATTGCCGGAAGCACCCTCCTTGTCAACCATTTAATAAAGCAGGGCCATACCGCCATCGGCGGTATATTCAAGTTCGACGACCTGCAGGGTCCGGAACGTTTTCAGGGTTTCACCCAAGCCATGCAAGCCTGCCATCTGCCGGTTCCCGATGAGCATATCAGTTGGTTTAATTCAAATGATCTGGAGAAACTTATTAACTATAAAGATACCCGGTTCCTTAAAAAAATAGTTGAGGAATCTCTGGACTCCTGCACTGCTGTAATCTGCTACAACGACATGATTGCTTACTTTCTCATCAAAGAACTGAAGCTTGCCGGCTACAATCTACCTGACGATATGGCAATTGCAGCCTTTGATAATACCTACCTAAGCAATTCCGGAATCCTTACAGTAACTACTCTTTCCCATAACCCCCATGAAATGGGAACGACAGCCGCCCAGATGATGATCGGCAAATTAAAAGGACTTCCTGTCATATCACAAGAAATCCCCTGGAAACTAAACATCAAAGAAAGTACCACCACGTAGAATAAGATGCATATTTCATAAATTCGTATTTGATTCAAGCAGAACTTAGATTCTACCAGTAAACAGCCACTGTGGGAGGCAATATGCTTCACGCAAACAATCAAAGGGCGCCTTTAGCGGCGGCGAAATCCACTGCTTACGCAGACCTCGGCGCCCAGGCTCTCCTGGGCGCTGACTTGGTCGTAGTTTGCAGTTAGTTCGCCAGAGCGTTGCCCTGTTTGCGTGAAGCATATTGCCTCCCACAGTGGCGTCCTGACAGCCAACACATATCAACCCGCACTTTTCAATTAACAAACTACCAGCACTAATCCTTTTTCCCATTCCGATATTCCCTCGGGCTGCACCCCTGCGTCTTTTTGAACACAAAACTAAAATAATGAGAATCCTTATATCCGACTTCCATAGCAATCTTGCCGGAAGACTGATCGGTATTCTTAAGCAAGTGTTTTGCTTTCTCCATTCGTTTTTCGGTAACATACTCAATAAAAGTCTTCTGCATATTCTGACTGAAAATGGAACTGAGGTAATTAGTACTGACATTTACTTCGCGCGCCGCACTGCTTAGAGATAATGAATCCTGATCATAATTCGCATCAATATAGTCAAGCGCCCGCCTAAGTGATCTGCCGCTCTGATAGCTGCTCTCCCTGTCACGGATGCAAATAGCAGCCTTAAGCATATCCACAAAATAATCAAAGACTTCGGTAGATTCCAGCTTAAAATCCTGAACGCATCTTGCCACCTGGTTTTCGTATTCTTCCCTTGACGCCCCAATGGATTCAATATATGCCATGATCGTAAACCGGATATTGAGCACCACATAATCACGAAACATCTTAGATTCCAGCGCTTCCCGGATACTCTGCAGATAAGATTCCACAAAATTATGTATTTCACTGCTGCTGCCTCTGGAAAGGAAATCCCGGATAATTTCCGGAGCCATCTGTGCCGGATTTACGTTCTCAATATTTTTCTCTTCCTTCGTCGTCAGACAGCTTGCCAGGGTCTTCTCTGTGAGTATATGAAGCGTTGGCATGATGAAACGATATGCAAAATATTGATTTGCATTCTGATAACACTGCGGCAGCAGACTTAACCGCTCCACCGGATTTCCCACCGCCACATACCAGTCAAGCTGCTCTTCCCCCAGCGTGCAAACCCGATTAATATGTGCAAGCGCCTGTTCTGTTATTTCCTCCATCTGTCCCAGTTCGGATTTCATCAGCACCCCGAAGCAATTGACATTCCAGCGAAAAAGAATATACTGCGGATGGCGTAAAAAATAGTGCAGAACCTCCTCCTGCCGTCTGATGAACTTATCCATTTTACTTTCCGAGAACACCGCGTTTTTTTCCTGTAGATAGAGAAACAGCAGATTATAGCAGGAAGCTGAAAGTTCAATCGACCGTTTCACGGCCTCACTATAGATATCTTTAACAGACATTTCTCCTTCCAGCACCTTTTCAAAAAACCTTCTGCGTGAAAATTGCTCGTATTCATGCATTTCATTTTGAAATTGAGTCTGATAATCGTTCTGCTGTATATCCTGCTCAATTTTTTCTTTCAGATCCAATAGTATTTTTCTTAAATTCATCCTGGTTATGGGTTTAAGCAAATACTGATCCACCCCTACTGCAATTGCCTCTCTGGCATACTCAAAATCATCATATCCGCTGATAATGATAATCTTGATCCTGGGTAATTCCGCACTCACTATCTTACTGAGAGACAGACCATCCATGAAAGGCATCTTAATATCTGTGATCAATACATCAGGCCTGGTTTTGCGGATCAGAGGAAGAGCCATTTCTCCATCTGCTGCTTCCCCCACAAACCGATACCCATATTGCTCCCACGGAATCTTGTCACGCAGCCCTTCCCGGATTACGCTTTCGTCTTCAACCAAAAACACTTTCAACATATGATTTCTCCTGTCCTTTGTTAATAAGGTCTGTCATCAATGACGCTCCCCACATTTTTCCGGGTAAATATCCTTTCGGGTACGTAATATTCCTTGTCGATCGGTTCCTGGTTTTCAATCGCCTGAATTACCTTTTCAATATATTCACCTTGTATGGGATTGCATTCGATATCAACATTAATAATCCCTTCTTCGACCATTTGTAAGGCAGACTTCACCGCATCAAATGAGATAATGATCATCTCACCGTCCACACCGGTCGTCTTACCGGCAGCCCCGATCGCTTCCAGGGCGCCAAAAGTCATATCATCGTTTTGGGAAACTACCACATCGATGTCCTCATACTTTTGCAGCATTTTCTTCATTTCTTCCCTGCCCTTGGCCGTGGTAAAATCAGCATCTACCTGCTCTAATATATTCCAGTTGTGATGCTCTGCGGCGATTGCATCAAAGCCCGCTGTCCGCCCGATAACCGAAGTGGAACCTTTTGTTCCCTGCAGGACAACGATATTAATTTCTTCATCACCAAGCTGTTTTTCCTCCAGATGCTGCGCCAGCCACTGTCCCGCATGCTCTCCTTCTGCGGTAAAATCGGAACCCACCCAAGCGGTATACAGCGAATCATCCTTCACATTAACTTTGCGGTCCATGAGAATGACGGGTATTCCTGCATCTTTAGCCTCCTGCAACACCGTATCCCAGCCGTCCTCCCTGATCGGCGAAAAGATGATGTAGTCCACTTGCTGAGAGATAAAGCTCCGAAGCGCTTTGATCTGGTTTTCCTGTTTTTGTCTTGCATTATCAAAAATCAGGAAATATCCGTTTGCTTTGGTGAAAACATCCTGTATGGATGCGGTATTTGCCGTTCTCCATACCGATTCACTTCCTACCTGCGAGACCCCCACCACGATCAGACTTTCATCTTTTGGTGTAAGGTTATCATCTGTTTCGTCGACCCTGAACTGTTTTTGGCAGCCTGCTGATAATATCAGCGTCATTATTATGAACAGGATCATCCGGATGTTCCTTCCAACTATCTGATCCATACGCCATCCCCCTCTTTATCCTGCTTCGCTTCCATCTTTATTGCCGGAATGGCAATCTCCACAATCGTACCTTTTCCTTTTTCCGAATCAATCTTCATACCATATTCAGCACCAAAATACATGTGAATACGTTCATTTACATTTGCAAGACCAAATCCTTTTTCAGTCTCCTTGCAGGGGCGTTCAATTTCCTTTCTCAGCTGCTCCAGTTCTTCTTTGTCCATACCCGCTCCGTTATCACTGACTGTCAGCCGGATGATATCGCCTTGCTTTTCTCCGCAGACATATATATTTCCCTTTGCCCGCTTATATTTGATGCCGTGATAAAGGGCATTTTCAACCAGCGGCTGCAAGGTCAGTTTCAAGATCTGATAGTCATACAACACCGGATCAATCCGGAATTCATATTCTAAGATATCATGGTAACGCATTTCCTGGATTTCAAGATAACTGCGGATATGCTGCTCTTCCTGCCTTATGGAGATGAATTCTTTCCCCTTACTGAGCACCAGTCTGAAAAAATCAGACAGCGCAACTACCATACCCACGGCCTGCTCCGGTTGATTTCCTTCGATCAGCCAGATAATCGTATCCAGGGTATTATACAGAAAATGAGGATTGATCTGTTCCTGCAAAAGCCGCAGATCGGCTCGTCTCATCTTCTGCTCGTCTTCCTTAATTTTGCCAATAAGGTTCTGCATATTACCGGCCATTTTATTAAATCCATGTGCCAATACTTCAATCTCATCACGAGAATTGGCGCTGGCTTTTACTTCAAAATCCCCTTCTGCGATCTTCCCGGTTGCATCATACAGTTCCCGGATCGGCCGCAGAATCCCTGAGGCGATCAGAACCGTCACCGACATTACTGCCACCACCAGTACGGCAATCAGGATCCCGCAGATGACAATAAACTGTCTCATCTGCTGATTCAGGGTATTCGTAACTTCTTCCATACTCTGGGTCTGATAATAAATATAGTACTGGATATCATCCTGGATCAATTCCGTAAGGATATAGATATTATTGTCCAGCTCTTCGATATTCTCATCATATCGTTCTCCAATCCCTACGTTAGATACAATATCATCAACCCGTTTTTCCAATGTATCAATATTGCGGAGAAGACTCTCCAGCCACAGTTTACTTTCAGCCTCTGTGGTAATTTCTTTAAGCTGGGCAAACTCGCTGCGAAGCTCCTCAATCAGGATATACGGATCCTTCAGTGTCTCTTCTTCGGAAATATTGTCAAAAGTAACATATCCAACCACAAGTTTATACAGGCTCTCGTCCATCTCTTCCTTGAAATTCAGATTATAATTATTGGCAATTGTTAAGTTGCTTACAATATCATTATAAGCGCGGCTGTAATTTAACATGGAAAACAAAAGATATACAACCATAATAAAAAAAGGAATCGATGCCATTAACAAAAGCATCAGAATCTTATTCTTGATTGAAAACTTTATCTTATTATCAGCATCTTTATTTTGCGAAACGTTATCTTTTCTCATAACATTTGGTTTCCTTAACTCTTTGGCTGATTGCAGCAAAATCAATCATTACAATTCTCCAGTATTTCTCTTTATCCCGGTAACCGATTTAAGTATAACAAAATGCGCATGTTTTTTCCACACATATTGTCGTTAGATTTGTTACAGTTCAGACATGCAATTTAGGATGATATATGCAAATGAGATATATGATGGTGATCAGGGGGGGAGTGTATTTGGGTGACGGACGCGGCCAAAGGGCATGGGATTGCTTCCGTAAACGCGGCAACGCTCTGGCGGACTAACTGCTAACTACAACTAAAGCGCTCAGGAAAGCCTTCGCGCTTAAGTTTCCGTAAGCAGTGGATTCCGCCGCCGCTAAAACCGCCGCCA
>Ga0153940_1000569_pt1 | contig 18361 bp, 16 predicted proteins | sample TSNJ024MetaG_FD_104736 | JGI IMG/M metagenome (GOLD analysis project Ga0153940, IMG submission 104736) | Attine ant fungus gardens microbial communities from New Jersey, USA - TSNJ024 MetaG | ecosystem: Host-associated > Fungi > Mycelium > Unclassified | place: USA: New Jersey, Brendan T. Byrne...
AATCACAAGGGCCAATTTCTCCTGGCAACTAGGGTATCTTCGGGCCTCTCTTGCACACATTGTCTATTACCATGGCGCCAAAAGCATACGACCCAGACTCGGAGAACGAACAAGCACCTCCTTTACCGTCGGCCCCTCTGATCACGTTGTCCTCCAACCTTGTCATTCAGCCACCCCTGACCAGCCGTGGTTCAGGCCCTGGCATTGTACTCCTACTTCAGAACCCTTCATGTTTGAGCACTAGTCTTCAGAGCCGTCGACCTCTTGATCCAGAACCTGTTCAGAAGTGGGCCGAAGAGGGCTTCACAGTAGCTGGTGTGACATTAACACCGAGCTCGGTTTTCGATCAGGCATCTGCCATCTCCTCAGTTATAAAACAGGGAATCGACTGTTTGCTTCAAGTCAAGGAGCTTGACGATAGAGATAAATTTGCGGTCATAGGTAATTCTTTCTCATCCAGATATGTGCTAGTTACCGCACCGAGACACTTCTTTAGTCTATGACAACGATCCGGCAGTCTTGGATTCATTGATAGGCTTGGAAAGGTTACCAATTGCGTGCCTGATCTCTTATGGAGCTTCTTCAAGGATGACATATCCAAAGCCCAGGTTTCCGACTCTCCTACACGTACTTCAGAAGATAGATGTTGTGGAAAATATCACTTCATACTCCTATCCTGGGCAATCCCCGCACTTTGTCCTACCGCAGACCTCAGATTACGATCCAGGAAATGCCTCCTTGGCACACAGTCGGTCTCTTGTATTCCTACGCAATTGGCTAGGGGGTCCTGTTTTTGATCTTGAGGTCATCTGGGATCGACATTGCTACTTCGAATTTGAAGCTCGGAGTGTCGCAAAGACAATGGCCACGATGGTGGTATGTTATTTTTTCCCCGTCAAAACGATTACAAGAATCACAACCTTGATTACAGCAAGAACCTTATGTCAATCATGTTCCAACAGTGTGTCCATGGTCATGCTGAGAGATTAGCCCCTCACACCGCATTAGATGACTGGAGGAATTGGTCGTGCAGCACTGACAGAGTTCTATCGAGATCATTTTATATTCAACAACCCGGATGACACGAACACTCAGGTTGTTTCAAGGACTGCTGGACCTGATCGCATCATTGGTATGCTTTCTCGTCGACAACTTTCAATTGACTAATGTGGAACGTATCAGACGAGTTTATTTTCTACGCAACTCATGATCGGACTATTGATTGGCTCTTACCTGGTGTACCTCCGACAGGCAAGAAACTTTCCATTCCTATGATAGCGGTGGTGAACATACGGGGCGATCGTTTGTATAACGGTAAGCGGTGACATCCGTGCTGCGAGGAATCTAACTCAGTCTATCAGAGCATATTTGGTGGGATCAGGCTACAGCACTTTTCCAAGCAGGATTATTACCTGCTCACGTCCCGTACTCTGCACCAGATGGTTCCAGAGGAATTTTGCGTCTGCCAGTGACTGGAGTACAAAGTACTCAAATGCTTTTGGATGAGACCAATGGCAAAAGCAATGAGATGATGGGATGTGATTGGGGAGTCAGCTTTGACATCGAAAAATCTTCAGATGACTCAACGGAGTCCATATAGTGGTCCAAACACTTGTCCTTTACAGCTGGATGATAAATTGATAATAAAATTGTCTCAACTTTCCATGTATTGGCTCAGTTATATACTGGGTCTGACCATCCAAAGCACCAAGTGAGCACAACTTGTGATTATTTTACAAAGTTCTTTTTATGTGATTTCTGATGCTCATCTTCTGATGTTCACATCCTTCCAGTGGCTAACCATGTCTTTTCAGAACCTGCTCCACGCTACCAGGGGTTCGAACTTGTGCATTCCCATCACCTGATAGCTCACTTAGCAGAAAGCATATATACATAACTGATCCTTACGTTTCAAGCAAAGTGTATAGAGGTACAATAAGAAATGAAAGCAGCAGAGGTGTATCACGCCATCATTATATCCCCATCCGCTTGTGTTCTCGGTGCACCTCTGACAACTGAATTTACCAGCTCTCTCCTGATTTCAAGTCCTATTTCGGGGTGAGGTGTAGCCCGAATAACGTCTAACAGAGCATCCTTCTGATCAGGTGTCAAGTCTGACGCATATCTAGAACATGCACTTAGAAGGATTCCTTAATGATACATGATCAAACTCTTGCCTCTGACAGAAAACAAGCAGACTCTGGTGCCAGAGCACTGGCAGTTTATCACAGTCTCCTCGGGATTTTGCTTTATAAGTATTTGATAAACGAATAAAGTGGAACACCAAAGCATCGACGACTTGATATGGGAGCTCAAATTTTTTGTCAATGAGGACCCGGATGAACAGAGAATTGGGTCCTTGATGAACATCAGACAGATACACGTTCAAGAAGTACATTTATATACCTGAATAGTCCATATCTGCGATGCGAAGTAAGGCAGCCGAAGCATGCAGCACCGGAATCTTAGTTCGCGAGAGGATAGAGGCAATAATTGCGGCCTGTTTTAAAGTACAACCTTGCTATGCCATTGCAGATACTCGATGCTTGTCACCTTGATAGAAAAGACAACAACTCACGTCAAGCATTGGAAAGATGACACCCTTGAAAAATGCCCCAGGTTTGTAAAGTGCTCGCTTCAGTGCCTCATAGTATTGAACATTCAATTTTTTGTTTTGATCAATGTCCTCTCGGATAGCATCTAGCAGAACTACGCTCAAAAATAGTTGTGCTTGAGGTGGTTTCATGTTTGATATAAAGATTCTTGTTGCTGCACGGCATGCATGGGGTGACCAACTTTCTGGACTTGTGAGTGCCAACATTCGTGCCCATGCCGGTAGTGAGGGGATGACCTTGAAAAGCTTTGGCAAGGGTCCGGACTTGTACTTCTGTAGGAACAATCCTAACCTTTTGATTGAGATTTTTGTGAGAATAAATTCGCGGTAAATGCCTATAGGGACTCGCTTTCGATAAGCCTCTACAACGGTTGGATTGAGACCTAGGGCAGGATCAGGTCGTTCTCTATCTAGGAACAGGTCAGAAGGCAATTTTGACTGGCATAGGTAATGCACCTTGTTGAACTCTTTGGATCGCCGCCGTTGCATTGCCTACGGTGTTATCCAGTTTGGAAAATATAATATCAGCCAGTGTTCGTCGCTCATGAGAATTTTCAGGCAAGAGGGCTCCTAGTGTATGCAGATCTTCTTCGTCTATTTTCTTAGGATTCTGTAAATCAAGCGCTCGAAAGGTAAAGTCTGAATCACTCACGAGTTCTTCCTCCTCTACTTCTTTATCGAAGTCAATGTCCGATTCTTCGTCGTCATCTTCATCGATTGGTGGACGTAGGGTCGTGAATGCGCTCTTATCTCCATCATCACAGGCATCATCCGGCATTTCCAATTCATCGTGCTTTTCCAATTCATCCTGCTGGTCGCGAGCCAGCTCAAAGATCCTGCGAGATGTTTTGGGATCAAGGATAACCTGGTATTCAATTGAGAGACTGATAAATAAAGAAACAGGATCAGGTGTACATCTCCACTATCGTTGTTGTCTGTTTTGTGAGTTTTTTTGCGTTTTCCGGGCTGTGATATACGTCCGTGTTTTGCTTCTGTTTCGTCTTTATCGAGCTGAGTATAGAGAGGATCATGCCTAGGTTTCTTATCGAGCTTTTGTGATCGAGGCATTCGAGTCGAAGAACAAGAAAGTCGTAGACAAAATGAATCGGCATCAAAAATTAGTCAAAACTTTATTTTTGAATTCCATCGACAGTCAAACATTGATTTTTTTCAGCTACTGCCAAAATTTTGGTCGCAGGCCCTCCTAGGGCACCAAGAATATAGCAAACAGCTGAGACTGGGTGTCATATGATATTCACTTCAGCTACTTGAAGAACACTCGTTGACTTGAACTACAATGCATTTGAATGTGCCTCGTAACATTTTCTGACTCCCGTGAGCTCGTTACCGATGCGTTATAATATTTTCACTCAACCTGCGGTGTTCCAATACCGTCTTAGTATAATTGGTTGTGACTGGTCTTTGACAGTCTGATCGGCTTCAGGCGACCGCTACTTTTGAAAGCGGGGATTCTAGCCGTATCAAGGTCAAAATCATAATTGTTTTTTGTTATGAACGTTTGTAGTCTAGATGTTTTAGATCTTGACAATGTTAATTATAAATGCCTATATAACGTCGAAACGAGCTCCATGTCCTCTTTCTTGCCGCTCTTACACCAGTTTCCCGCCCATGTCTCCTTCACACGTAAGTGTTGGCTTATCCATTGAACTCTACCGTCCAATAATCTTACCATCCATAGATCAAGACGCTGGATAACAGTGGCAATGAAATAACTACTGTGGGTTTCAAGCGCTTTGGGTTCGACTCGGAAGTCCCCCTCGACACTCTCCGTTCTTTATACCTGCGTCCCCATTATATCGCTTCGACGGAGGATTTGGGGGCCCTCGAATACCTTGGAGAGGAGGAGGCTGAAACTGAACATGCCAAACTGAGCACTGGTCATGAAATGTTCCGGCCCACATCCGTATACTTTCCTCACATGTCATCCATTTCTTATACCACCCAAACTCGGTTCCCGCCCGTCAAACTTCTACCTCCATCGGGACGCAAGCGTATTCTTGTGACAGGAGGCGCCGGCTTCGTCGGCTCCCATCTAGTCGATCGTCTTATGCTACTTGGACATGAGGTCACTGTTCTCGATAACTTCTTTACTGGCTCCAAGACGACTGTCAGTCATTGGATCGGACACCCAAACTTCGAGTTGGTCCGGCATGATGTAGTTGAACCTTTCATGATTGAATGCGACCGTGAGTAGATTAAATTCACTATCGACTTGGTCACAAAATTCCACTTTTCAGAGATCTATCATCTCGCATGCCCAGCGTCGCCTCCCCAATATCAGTTTAACGCTGTAAAGACTATCAAAACTTCCTTCATGGGAACTCTGAATATGCTTGGCTTGGCCAAGCGCACTAAAGCACGCTTTTTGATTAGCAGTACTTCAGGTACTATTTCTATGTGCTTTGGCATAGGCTTCGCTTAACTCCACCTACAGAGGTCTACGGTGATCCCGAAGTTCACCCACAACATGAAGATTAGTGAGCGACCCTGTGTCAAATTTATCATTAGCTCAGACTTATCGAATCCATTGACTAGTTGGGGACATGTCAACCCGATTGGCCCTCGAGCTTGTTACGACGAAGGAAAGCGAGTGGCGGAAACCCTCACATATGGTTTTCAGCGTCAAGATGGTGTTGATGTTCGTGTCGCACGTATATTCAATACTTATGGACCTCGCAGTAAGTCTCCCCGCTCGAATGATCAGACTGGTACTGAATACACGCGTTTGGAGTGAACCCCTACGATGGCCGAGTTGTGTCCAACTTCATCGTCCAGGCGCTTAAAGGCGAAGATATGACTGTATATGGGGATGGAAAACAAACCAGATCCTTCCAATACATCCATGATCTCATAGATGGCATGATTGCTCTCATGAACTCCAACGAAACTCGTCCTGTTAACATCGGCAATGGGGAAGAATACTCAATTGGGGAGTTCGCAGAACTTGTTCGCGATATTGTTGAAAAAGTGCAGAAGGAAGACGGGGTTAAACTGGATAAACGCGTTCAAATTGTATATAAACCAATTCCTACCGATGATCCTCAGAAGCGCCGCCCTGACACTTCAAGGGCTAACGAGTCGTTAGAGTGGCAACCTTGTTGGTCTGTTCATATGGGTCTGGAGGAGATGGTCAGATATTACAAGGCCAAGATGGCAGAAGGCAGCTTATAGGAAAGACCTTGTATCGGTTCTTGATGTACAAATCCTTATAGAGTATCGCTTAAACTTTGATTGCAGTAATACATCTTCATAGGCAGAAAATATGGGTATCATAAATTCCTAGCACCTTTTGACCTGACGCCATCACCAAGCAAAGTTATAGGATTGATCATTGTGATTAGCTCGGCCGCGATTGAACCAGGTTGGTTACTGACAAGCTGGTGGATTGTTTAATCCCCTGATCATTTTCCGGCATGGCCTTAGCGCCAATGGAAAATATGTCTCGAGAGAAGAGTCAACTATGAACAAGTGCGCAGCCACTTGACTCACTTGCGATGGAGTTCCTCCCTATATCACTTCTGAACCAGTGTTGATCTTCACGATCGGAATACCTGCGCAATACAAAGCAATCAGAGTCACGTATTTGAACGAGTCAACCATCATACTTTCGCAGTGGTTTCCCATTCAAATCCAAAGGCGAGAAAGTATTACCCTGTTCTCCGTATTCTTTCATTATTTTCTCTTGCCGCTGGGCGCTTTCTTTAGAGAGGCACGAAAAAGATATTGGAGACAATGAACATCTTGTTCGCAAGTCTGAACGTTCCATTATGTCTGCCAATTTAAACAGTGCCTTCTGCATCCTCTCTTCTGTTGAATCTGTTGGAATCTCAATTGTACGCAAATCTAGCCATGCTCCCTTGACATTCTGCTGCAGAAACTTTGAGTAGATTTTGTTTACTAACGAAGCACTTGTCGGATTGAGGAATAGGTTAGATGTACCATCTGTAAGATTTCAGTGGCCCATCCATGTCATTGGATGTGATACAGGACTTGCTCATTATAATGTGAGATATTGCCCCCCCCTCAACCCCGGTCAATGAATTTCTTAGCCCCTCAGCATGCTCGGTCGAGTGCATTTCATTTTTCTCGCCCTAAATCCTCTTTTCAGAATCTAGGTTAGAGATGGCCTTGTTTTGCAGAATTACATGGAAAATGATGATAGGTTGCCTCAATTTAGCCAAGCTTTCTGGACTTAATGGTGTCCGCTGGGCAAAAGTGATAACATGGAGTTCTCCTTAAACGCAAACGAGAATATACTCACATTCACGTACACTCCCAAAACTTCAGCCAAGCAGACACGCTGATCCCTCGGTGTCTTCAAAGCCAGATGGGCAATCAGCTGAAATATAGATGAGGATTTCGATTTAGGTCAAAATTTAGATCAAACAACTTCATCGTATAGATTAGGGTCTACCTCCTTTGTTATGAAAAATAAGCCGAGGACGAATAGAGTTGCATGAAACTTACATCACCGCAAAGTAAATTGATGGTTTCCACCCCTCCGTGCTCGAATGTTTCCATGTCTTCAGCAAAACACCATTGTTTCAGAACCTCATCTAAAAGTTCGAATGTCCGGTCAGACCTAAAGCCCGGCGGGCATGAACAAGAAATTTAAACATATCATCGGGCACATTTGCCTTACTCATAGGGAGAAGGGACATTGCACAGTGCTAGACTCAGACATAACTCTGGAAAACTGGGTGCAGAAGCTGGTCAATCACCCCGTATTGGGAATGTCGTGACTACCAACGTACAGAAGAGCGAACCGTAGTGCAACACAAACTGAGATTGGTTCAAGAGCCATGACGTGACAGGGTGGTAACTGCAGCGTCTGTGTTATAGTGAGGCTCAGGTCATGATCATGTTAGAATGTGGCATACCAAAAGGCATAATGCAACATCAGCTGCCTCCACCCACGTGTCGTGGCGAGGACTAGGCCTGCTCATAGTTTCACCCGAACAGCGCGTATCCAAAGCAATGACATTATAGTTCTCGTATAGTCGTGGGTCTCCGCAGTGATTATCAAGCCATCGTATATCAAAAAACATTGGAGAGAGGATCAAGATAATCGGCTTGTCCACGTCGAATCCACCGACATTGCCATATTGACTATTGGTCTGGTAGTGTATCGAGATGAAGTCATCTGTATTGTGGAAGTTGACGAAAGGCATGGAGGAGAATGAATCCACTAATCATTTTTAGAACCCAAAGTAGTTGTCGCTAAGGGTCAGATGAATATAAAAATGCACAGTGCTCCAATTGTACTTAATGACTAGAATCCAAAGCGCCTGAGGCATGGGGAAAGAGTGAAAAACACAGATGTGAAGCTTGAGGTTCAAGATGATCTTTGGATTGATGTTATACCTGCAGCGCAAGACATCTATTCCGTGCAACCCGAAAATATGTTTGCCCATTTCGTATCGTTTGGCAACGTTTGTACTGAGCGTTGCATAGTCCAAAATGATGACCAACTTTCCTGATGCCAAGCAGATGATAAGTTGCCGCCTATATCAAAACAGAAATAGCTCACAAACTTCATGTGAGAATGCCACAAGGTCAACTTCAATCGTTTGAAAAGCTTGTCAAGCTTGATAGCTACCTTCTGACTACTCTTACGAAGTATGTTGGAGTCATGTTTGCTATTAATTACACTGAAAGTCCTGCTACCAATACTACAGCTCCTTAAATTTCATATACGAACAGAAATATAAATTCTGCTATTTTTGAGCAGACCAGCCCTTGTATGTCATAGTTACTCTTACAGAAGTACTTACTCAGGTTTGCAGTGTAGCTTCTTTTCAGAACAGTGTCCAGCTTCTTCTTGTTTAACTGCCACAATCCTCTTGGAGGGTCACTCCTTTCACTCCTTGAGGTGCCTACTCCACCAAATATCTACCATTAATATTCATCGCCTGTAATGGGATTGACTTCCGATGACATCTGCTCGACATCTACTCAACACCTGCTCAACATCCAATAAGTAGTCCCATGGGATAGACCCCCAAAGAGAAGGCTCACTCACAGAGGATGGTGGTGGTCAAGGAGGAAATTTCTTAGTGAACATCAACATCGATGTTAGAATAAAGAAAAATATGATGTCATCTCATAACATGAATGACGCAGTATTGTGTGAAGGCAGTTAAAGGCAGTGCAAGAACCCTGTGGTCCTTGCCTCATATTCAACAATGAGAAATTCATTGTTCAGCAACCATAGATCACAGTAAAGATGTATCTCTTCAAGATAAACTCAGGGATTTTTTTCGCAATTCTGATCTTAATTTGAAACTGATTGACTCTCGAGAAGAGCTGCCATGTCCGCAATCAAGTTTAGCCACATAACAGACATGAATTCGGGAACACAATCAGTCAGAGGAAAGCGAACCCCACTGTGCTCAAAGCCGATTGCAACATCTGATTTATCGGAGATGTAAGAGCGTCCATGGCGTTGACGTGATTCAGAAGCACATAATTACTATTTCACGGAGCGCCACATGAAGACAGATGCTGGGACATCAACGTGTCGAGGACTAGGTAGATTTAGGCTCTATGTCGTAGACTCGGCGGAGCCGAAAGTCTTCTATAGCCGCCGGGACAGGAAACTATCGTTATTTGACGGAAAGACCAACGAGGCTGATCAGAACTTGCAAGACACGTTGCTGAAGCTAGAAGGATGGTCTAAGAGATATGAAGGGAGGAACTGGAATCCGTACCTCCCGTTTAGCAGATTCAGAGGTGATGTGCATTGCAGGGACCTCCAATTGCTGAAGTTTGACTTGTTGCTGAGAGAGGAGGCTGTCCCAGGCAGGTAGTGCACGGTCTCTATCAAACTTTTGTAAATCCTTCTTGTGAGCATCGATTAACATCTATTCCAGGGTCAATATGGCCTGTAAGCTCGAGTAGCCTATTACCAACCTCAGCATCGTGCTTTGAAATGCTGGAACCAATGATACTTGCTCTAAAACATATCAGCAAGTCGTTTTAGGTAATGAAGGTACAAATACTTGGTTTTTGCCGCCTTGAGTTTTTCTTCGTACTTTTTGTGAACTGATCGTCGCTCCTCCCATAGTTGTCGTTCAAGAGTATCCTGATCCTGCTTCATCTACATGGAATAATCAAATCAACAGTCACTGGGATCAAATACAGTTAGCTACCTTGTTCATTTCTTCCACAAAGGCAGAATCGCGGGTAAGCTGTAGGAGGATGTGCATAGAATCCCTCAGATCAAGTGAACAAGAATCTTTCATCGAGACCATTGCAATGTCAGATTGAGATGTCGTGAAGTTGGACTCTGAGTGATTTAATTGCAGAGCAGGCTCCCGTTCGTTATTCACACCAGAGTTTGTGGGAGACTCGAGAATTTGATGTGCAGGTCTTAATTGAGAAAGCAGAGATGCAACAGAAGATCCTGAAGAACTAGTCTTCGTTGTCATTCCTTCATTGGAGGGGGACGTCAATCCGGAGGATCGATTTGACGTTGCTGCCAGATCCTGCCATGCTTGCGATGACCTGATCTGGTCAAGAATTGTTTGAATACCTGCTGGATCCTGAAGTTGACTCATTCATAGATGAGACCACGAACTGCAACCACCTCACATTCAAGTTGAGACCCATATACTGTTATGACTTATGAGTGAGATTGGATTCCCACGCCTGAACTTTCGAGGTCCGAAGTTCAGACCACGAAACCCAGGAGATGCTTACCTTTTATAGTCAGAGGGATCAATCTGAAAAACATGCCGGGGTTTGTTTGCAACGTATCTTCAATCATTTGGTCCTCTCGGAAGAAAATATGTTCGGGTAGAGATGAAACATTGTTCCGGTGATCAAGGTGTTGATCGGTGACAAGAGTGATAAACGTGGTTGAACACGGTGAGCGATTCTGATCAACGAGGTAGACTCCCATTGTCTCTTCTCTGGATCTGCTCCGTTCTTTCGGAAGAAGCAGCCGTGCGCCCTCTAGACTACCACTTAGTGCAAGGGATAATGCTTGTCCGAAATGTCAGGCCTAATTAGGGGACACGGCCAGCCACGAGGCAATCACCCTTGTGGGAAAGGTTGGATTGGCAACCGAGTCAGCTTTTTCCCACACTCGTCCTTGGCTTATCCTTTCTCTGGGAGGAATCCAGAGCCTTTTCTTTTCTTCGTTGTTTTATTGGCCATCCAACATGTCCTCTCAAGACCAGGAGTCAAGCGGTAGTTCATCTCACATGATGAAAACCACCAGACGAGGGAGGCCCTTCCTCAAAGTGGGCCATCCTTTCCTATTATTTGGAATCCGCTGAATTCTGTATTCAGGATACCTTCGATCTATTTTCCACCCTCATCGTCTCGCTTAAACTTGGCACTCATAAGCAGTTTTTTCGCAACTTTCATCATTCCTTTACTACGTGAGCTCATTCCCTTGATCTCATATCATCCATTGAACCTGCTCCTTTAGAGATGAAGCTGTGCAAAACCTGGCTTCTCTCAAATTCTCTCAATCAAATCGTGGACCGGATCCTAAAGAACCTTCACGAATTATAACGACCACGACTACCACGACATTCACTATGACTCCCGAAATAGCAAAGGCCATGTGTCAACATTTCATGGATGCAGGCCTGATTGGGAGTGCAACGGATCCTTTCTCGAATCTTTTCAAGGACCGTAGTATTTATCAAGTTACTCCGAAGGGACTCCATGTTCTCGAACGCTTCATCAGCAAGAATGGTATCAATGCTAACGCTCTTCAACCAGTTTTCGCAACCCAACCCATCTGTATCAAACTTCTCCACCTTGAACGTCGCTCGTCTGATGACGAGATCATTATTACTCAATCTGTAATCATTGCATTCTTTCGTCGATTTGCTGGTCAGCGACCCAATTATCTCCCATCCGACAGTCACGATACAGATCCATCCTTTCGCTACCATGAACAAGCGAAAGGCATCCCATTGTTCGACTTGCAGGAGAAGAACAAAAAGGGAAGCGGTGTCGTCCGCTTTGCATTTTATGCCGTGACAGTCCTTGAATGGCTCTGTGATTTCACTTCAGTGGTTGGCCGTGAGGAAGCTGCAGAAATGGCTGCTCAATTCGTTCGCTTTGGTCTTATCACGCTCGTGAGCGATAAACGGAAAACTTCTGAATCCGCAATTGTTTTTACAATTCGTGGGATTCCATCAAGTACATCTGGTCCCTCCGTCAACGTATGTTTTTCCAATAATTTATAAACAACCTCTGACAAATTAACAGGGCGAGTTCCGATGTACAAACAAAGCTGTTTACAGGATCACGGACGAGGGCCGCCGTGTCGCACGTTGGGGAGAGTTTCGTCTAGCTAACTATAATTCGCCTGGTAGTTCATCGGTTGAACTCGCTTCCCGCTCTTCAGTAGATGTTTCCGAGGAGGGAAACGAGCATACATCTCGTGCAAATCGACTCCACCGCCGATTGTCTGTAGCAGAATTTGGAGACAAACGCTTCAAAGAAACGAATGCTGATAGGTTGCAATACATCATAGAGTCCTCACGGTTGCGGGCGCTATTTCGAGATTTTCTACGGCACAATATCTGTGAAGAAAATTTGACGTTTTGGTTAGATGTAGAGGAGCTCAAAAGCAAATTTTTGGTCACTTCCAGCGCGACGGCTTCAGAACGATCTACCCGCTCAGGCAGCCGTAATACACCGGGTCACATAGCCATGGAAAAGCATCACGAACTTTTGATACAGACTACATTCTTCATTTTCAACAATTATCTGGCACATTCAAGTCCCAGCGAACTCAATATTGATCATAGCCTGCGGAACGAGCTCACCGTCTACCTTGAAGACCTCGTTTCTTCAAGTACACCCGGGAGAACTTTCCAAGGTCGCTTGGAACAGGAGCATGCACAAGCACTGAATGCTACCCAGCTTCAGCATATCATCCGGTTATATGAACGAATCCAGGCACATGTATATCGTTTGATGTCTACGGATTCCGTGCCAAAGGTGAGTTGATTTCCTACTCCCGATCCTTTCGTTCATCAAGTTGGGCATAGTTCATGAAATCTCCGGCCTTCCTAACGAGGCGAAGTGACATTGAGGACCTAGAGTCACTTGATGGGGATGTTCGGCTCCTATCCATACAAGAATCTTCACCTACGAGTAGTAACGACGAAATCGGCGGCGCTTATATGACAATCTCTGAACGAGCAACCGAACGAGAACGCCACAAGCAGCAGAATCGGCAAACACAGAGATAGCCTGGCGCTAAATACCGGAGATATCCTGGTTCATGACTCTCCTAATCCAATTCACTCCCCCGTGGTTAATCTCCATCTCCATCTTTTGTCCTCTTTTTCACGCATACGATACATAACCTTTCATCTCACTTTAATGTTTTAGTCACCATCCTCCCAGTTGCATTTCATCTTAATAACACTGGTCTGTTTTGATTTTCGAGTCTTTTGTAATTCCAGTTCCTGCATTCCAGAGTCACACTCTCTTCAGCTTTGGTGGGAGAGAGCAGTCGTGTATTCCCATTCAGTTTTATATAGTATACATTCCAATCCAGACCAGTATCAATAAATAATATAATACCTCTCAAATCTGTAATCCATTGATGTGGCCGGTACCTACCGAAGTAGACCCGAAGTAGACGTGACCCTGCCCCACGTGAAGAAGGGGAAAGAGAGAATAAAGGGAGAATTCTGTATATACCGCAACAAGCAGGTGCGGTGAGTGAGATACATAGCAGTACACTACTAACTACACCTGAGCTTCAGGGGTTGTTCCGAGTTGGGACACGTGAGGAAGGTGACAATGATCGCTTGCTTACACAGTAGCAGTTGACCCTGGGTCCACTTGTTAATCTCCGTTGTCCTCATGTCTTGGTTCAGAGAAATGGCTGGCGGTGAAGCGATGCCTCCATTTGAATCCGACGACCCCTCCTGCCCCAAAGTCGAGGATCCCGCTATCCCCAATCGAATGGTTTCCACAAAGTCTGCCAACCGTCCCTTCCTAGCGTACGTCTTGATAATGTTCTTCTCCATACAGAGCAAGAAGGAACTGAAGCCTAGAACAGTCATCAAATGTACCGCAAGAAACAGGAAGAATTGCATACTAAATGGCTGAAGAAGAAAAAGGAACGAGACGATAAGATTGCTCGTGGAGAAGAAGTCGGACCTCTAGAACCAGATCCAACGGCTGTACAGGAAGTTGGGCTACTTGGATTGTTCAAATTTATTCTATATGCAATCCTTATCTTCTTAATGGCGGGCAAATTTATCACAGGAAGCTTCGTTTGGGAGCACGAGAGCAAATGGCTACAGCTGAAGACCTATCTACCGGTCCATCTAGTTTACTCAGCCCCAAAGCCGCAGCTCTGATGCCCTTGACAGAAAAATGAACGCCTATTCTCGGAGCGCATGCTGGCCCAATTTGATGGTAGCGATTTGACCAAACCAATCTATCTCGCTGTAGGCCAAATGAGAATATGTGATGATTGCCAGTCACTGAAGCGTTCTCCTATAGATAGACGGAGATGTGTACGATGTGACACAGGGTAAGGCCTACCATCCTGGTGGTTCATATCACATACTGTGCGCATCTCATCCTCCAAAGCTCCTACAACTAAATTCATAAACCGCACAAGTGCCGGTGTAGATGCAGCTAGAGCGTTTGCCACAGGTTGCTTCAAGGATCACAGGACTCACGATCTTCGCGGTTTGTCGGACACTGAGTTAAAGGTAGGTTTGGTCAATGTTTCTACTCGATTACATGCATCTAACAACAAGCATTTTATATAGAGTATTGAACATTGGAAGAACTTTTATAAAGACCACAAAAATTACTTCAAGGTTGGCCGTGTGTCGCACAAGCCAATCGATCCGTCTAGTCCGATACCTGAACATTGTGATTCGAAAAAGGCCGGGAGACAACATCAAGAGCATGCTGAAAGGGAGAAGGCCGCCACCGTTGAAAGGGGGAAGCCAGTACACCGTCAGGAGCTCTGATAAGTTCATAAATTCATTTGCGTAGCTTGTATGTGTATGCATTCCAGTGAATTGTGTGCCACGTTGAGAATGTAACACGATAGAGTCTTGTCACCTTAGATCGCCGTATTGCGATCCGTTATTCCGAATACCGCAATATATGACGATGTAAACAACGGGACAGATCCATTTGAATACAGGAGATTTCAGAACATCTACATTGATCTACATTGTGTGATAATTGATTGAATTAGGGTCGAAGTTGACGGCATCAATCAAGGATGCTGCTGTACACGACGCGTCTTGTACGCAGCCATGCGTCCTCAAGTAGTTCTTTATGACCGGGTAATCAGCCATAGAGGCATGGGTCAAGTTTGAGAAAGGGTCTGGGTCTTCTTCATATTTTCCAACAACGATATTACCTCGCCAGGCCATTTCCCCCCGAAACGCAGCACCCTGGAGATCACGAATGCACTTATTGATTGGGAATGGCATCCCATCCCGAGAGGAAATGGGGTAAAATACGATGTAAGGTCTTGAGAACTTCTTATTCATCCCATCGAGAGATTCGATAACCTGCCAGTTTGGTAGGAAGTATATGTGAGTCAACGTAAAATTTGGCAAACCCTTTTGACGGGAATGTGATGTACCTGGTAATCCCATGCACGACGTCCACATTTATCGGCAATCTAAGAGCCAATTCATCGTCAGCGCGGTAATTGGATACCAGGAACGAGATATACATAATCCATGTGTACCTCCGGATGGGGGACCCGGGACGTCGAATTTCCGTAAGTGCCGTGGTGTGGCGAGCAGGGTACTGGACTGTCCGAGTTGGATTCAATGTCAGTCTTTAAATCAAAATTCCCGACAGACCTGGTCATAAGTTTGACGATAGTGGGAGACCGTCCTACGGAAGGTAGTTCAGGACGGAGTTTTGGTCGACTAAATTGTCGTACCGTCAGAGGGAAAGAGAATAGCATCATAACGATATATGTCTGCCATGGATGGCGAAGTAAGATGGCTGAAGGCGGTGATATATTGTGAGCGAGATCCAACCGACGAAGCTGTAGAGGAGCAACACACCCCAAAGAGATGGTAGGTGAATGAATCGAAGTTACAAGTGATGAGAAGGCAGACAACAAACGCAGGGGTGGAAAGAGCTGGTCTCTGGTCAGTTGGATAGGCGGCGTATATAAATCCAAGATGGCAACGAGGATTACATGCCGCTACCAAGATGTCCTTCTCCTAATCGTTCTGTGCATCCAAAAGAGGGGATACCGCTTCATTCAGATCATCAGTCAGGACTGTACATACTTTGGAACGTGGAATTGACATATGAAAGCTGTGCCCTTCACTATGAACGGAACTCACCAGAGAGAGTTAGCTTGTGCGCCAAATAATCAACATAATTGGCCACTGCCAGTATGTATGTGATGTATAGGGTTCAGACGCATATTACCCACTGAGCGTCGAGCCCTGCCAATTAAAGGGATTCTTCAACACAAGAGCAAGGCCATCACGCGCTTAATGGATTCGCTTAAAAAAGATGAGCCACCTTCGCGTCGCGCATCGGGTTCGAAGCATCTTCGATCGACGAGTCTTATTTTAGGAAGACCTAAAATTGTATCCTTGTCCTTGACGAGTGCTTGGTGCACTTTGCAAGGTAGCCGACCGGTGATGGCAAATAGGACGAGTGTCCAAGATCCCGTGTCCGTGGACACTCGATGGTGAGCTCGATCGTGATTTAAAATGAGTGACCTAAAGTTTTCGGATCGTTCAAGCCTGACAGCCGATTAATCATTTTAATCCGAGCACTTCTCGATAACTGTTATCACATCCCCATAGTTTGAGAACCCATCAGTCTCACATGGTTTTATGACCGGGAGCCAATAGGTCACCACGGGGGTGCTCGTATTTTCTATAACACATAGGTTCGTCACAATTTTGTGAAAGAAATGACCCTTGAAATGGGCATGTCCCACTTGTCCAAGAGGTCAATTTCCTGCGGGGTTTCAGAATACAATGAATGTTCACAGCCTGCCTGTATGACTCGCCTAGGAACGAACGATGTTTTGACAGACTTGGTTCCAGACTTTAAGATGACAAAATGGGTATGAACACGACGCTGGATGGCTTCCCTTTGTGACAGAAGAGCTTTTCTTGGTTCAGTACAAGGCCATGAATGTGATCCACTTAGGTTGCACAATATTGCCGATATCCAGATTCCGTCGAGGGAGGTCGGACAGCTCGAAAAAAATGCAGATTCGGGTCCAAAATATTGTCAAATCCCGGACTTTGTTTACAATTAGCTTTCTTGAACCAATCACAGTTTTTTGAGTAGAGACAGGGTACAACTTATTCACACATACGGTTGGTGGTCTCCATAGATGGAAAATGGAAAATGATTGGGAGTTGCCTAATATCGACTAGAAAGACTAGCATTCAAGATCCGGGGAACAACGGCTCATTGAGGACTACCTCGATCAGCAGTTTTGAAATCAATTGATAGCATGGAAAAAAAGGACCGAAACAGCCGGACAAAGAGAAAACAGTGATTTGATCCAATTATCTTGCAAAAGGGCTGCCACCTGTATCAGGAGCAACGGCTTCCCGAGTTCTCAACACCATGCTGCAACCATCAGGTAAGGAGCGAGACAACAGAATATGAGTCCCCCGCGGGCTTCTGTAGATTCAAAAAGTACCCTGAAAGTTGTATAGTAGAGCTGGGTATGAAAAATCCATACTTGCAGCACACCATAAAAAAATCTCAGTCACAGGTTTTTCGAACGCTGAAAGTACCAAGAAGCTGCTAACTGCATCAGACAACGGAGTCCCAACTGGGACCAGATGACAACCAGGTGTCCATCGATGAAGAGACAAAAAGCGAGTAGCGGATTAAGATCATAAGAGCCATGCACTTCAGCCGAACTCGGGAGCATTCCCCGGTGACAATCGTCTGGCCTGATCCAATCGCTAGTGGAGGAGAGAGTATATCCTCTTCTCATGAATATTTGAGTCATAAGCAGACTGATAGAGGACTGGGATCACGTCACGCGTCGCGGAAAGATCTCAGCACAATTCCCTCGTAAGAAAAGTTCTGGAGGGATCGAGTTGTCTTATGAAAGTCTCAAGTTGTGAACAAATAGAGAATTCATTATCCTGATGTCAAAATGGGTGGAGTAGAAACAGCAAGCCCAGAGGGAAGTAAGGAATGAACAGCAATGAAGGAGGTTCGAGCGTCAGGATCGCGAGGTAGAGCGTGAGAATATTGATCGACGCGTTCTGAGTTGTGTAATTTGTATTCGGCAATCTCTGTTTCTAAAGCTCATCACTCATGGCAGACACTGGACAAACTTTTATTGTCTCTACTTCTTTATCCCTGCTTTACCTAAATGATCCTATAGCTATCCCTATTCGCACTTCCCAGCAACCGCCTCTACCATCAAAGTCCTTTGATCCCGATATTCACCCCCAGCACGCGTCTTTCTCCACCATTCTCACCACTTTTACTCATGGAACTATCGTGCTACGCCTGTTGTGTAGTGACTCGGTAGTAGAACTCATGCCTTTGTCTAGTCAGGTCATCCCTATACGTTTCGTCTTTCCGGTGCCACTTTTGCCAAAAGTTGGACTCTTCCCAATGAGGCCTAACTCACTTCATGTGCTTGCAGTCACAACTACTGGCTCTCTCTATCGTTTGATTGTTCCACTTGATGAAGTAGACAAGGCTAGTTCATCGCGGAACCAAGGCCATGGACCTCATTATCAG
>Ga0153940_1000575_pt1 | contig 18162 bp, 14 predicted proteins | sample TSNJ024MetaG_FD_104736 | JGI IMG/M metagenome (GOLD analysis project Ga0153940, IMG submission 104736) | Attine ant fungus gardens microbial communities from New Jersey, USA - TSNJ024 MetaG | ecosystem: Host-associated > Fungi > Mycelium > Unclassified | place: USA: New Jersey, Brendan T. Byrne...
GGGTACTCTTCTGCTGTCATTCTGAGCGGAGCGAAGAATCTTTTTAATTCCATTTTTCGGATAAATCTTCCCAATTGGGATTCATCGTTTTGACTAATTCATTTTTCTTTATTCTTGTCCAACATTTACTTTGTTGTTCCAGTTTACTAAAATATAGACATAATAAATATTTATCACCACCCAATAAAGATTCTTCGCTCCGCTCAGAATGACAGCAGAAGAGTCCCCATTATTTTCACACATTATTTTTATCTACACCCATAATCCGGTCAGCGATTGCATGAGGGACAAATTTGGGCTATAATTGTAACAATTGCATCGGATAAAGAAAAGGAGACAACAAGGTGGAAGAATTGAAATTTTTAGAAGAACAGGGTGTTGACTCTGGGATGATAGAGGAAGTTAGAGCGTTTCGGGAACGGTATGCGGTGGATGATGAGGTTTATTATCGAGTGGTGAAGCCGATGATGCCTTTTTATGGACGAGAGATTTTAGAAATGGCGATTGCGGGGATTTTGCAGGGGGAGAATCTGCTTTTGACGGGGGCTAAGGCGACAGGGAAGAATGTGTTGGCGGAGAATTTGGCGTATATTTTTAATCGGCCGTCTTATAATATCTCATTTCATGTGAATACCAACAGTGGGGATCTGATTGGGACGGATACTTTTGTGGATAATCAGGTGCAGCTGCGTAAGGGGAGTATCTATCAGTGTGCACAGTATGGCGGGTTTGGGATTTTGGATGAAGTGAATATGGCTAAGAACGATGCGGTTTCGGTACTTCATGCGACCTTGGATTATCGAAGAAGTATTGATGTTCCCGGTTATGATAAAATTGAACTTCATGATGCAGCGCGGTTTATCGGCACGATGAATTATGGATATGCCGGAACGAAGGAGTTAAATGAAGCTTTAGTATCCCGTTTTTTGGTAATTGATATGCCAAAGCAGACTGAGGATACGCTCGGGCGGATTTTTGAGCAAATGTTCCCCAATGGTAAGGCGGAGGCGATGAAGCAGTTTATTGGATTATTCATGGATCTGCAGTTGAAGGCGGAAAACGGGGAGATTTCCACGAAGGCTATTGATTTAAGGGGGATGCTTGCGGCGATCAAGACGGTGCAGTGTGGGCTTTCACCGGCGGCGGCAATTGCGATGGGGATTATTAATAAGTGTTTTGATGGATTTGAGAAAGAAATCGTCAGTGATGTTGTTATGACCAGAATACCTGAGAACTGGACAAGAAATGATATATTTATCTTGAAAGGACTCTGCTGAGGCAGTGAGAACGGGACATTAAAGGTTACTCTATCCCGCGAGGTATTTTTTGTGAGTGAAGCAAAGCGGAAGTCACAGAAAATCCGAGGATTGCTGGCGCGAAATCATGCAGAATGCATAATTTCTGTGCATCGCGAAGCGTGTTACTGTTCGCAGCCCTATGGGCTGTGAATAGTAACCATTAAAGTGGACAGGAGAGGGTAGGATGGAAGAATATCAATTGGAAATAGAAAACCGGATCAAGAACCTGATCTGGACTGTCTGCGGAGACTATGATATGGAGGCAAAGCCGGATGTTGAGGGGTTTTTAAAATCCAAATATATTGCTTTGTATGATGGGATTAAGCAGGGGGCATTTGCCAAGTATTTTGATAAAGAAGAGCTGAGTATGTATCTGGTGAAGAAACTTTTTATTCATGGAGATGAAGGACCGTTGATGTATTTGACTCAGATGTGTATTCAGGAGGCAGTGGAGAACCGGATTGCCAAGGAACGTTCGGGAGTAGCGGCGATTCGGCAGAGGGCTTGCCGGGATATTTTGGACTTTGACTTTGATCAGATGGTAAAGTCGCCTTTAGGTCAGCTGAAAATTGCTGTTCTAAAGGAGAAGGTACAGGGCAGTTATGTGGTCAGTAAAGAGATTCGAAAGAAGATGGAAATGCTCTATCAACTCAGGAATGTAACAAAGACCGGGGAAATTGTGGAGCAGGTGGATTATCTTTATAATCTTTGGATTGAGCCGGATTATGAGAAGTTGTATGGGAAGCTTGAACAGGTTCTGGCGGTGACGATGGAGGAGCTGACCGAATATAGCTGGAAGGATTTTTTATCGGAGGATATGTATGAAGATGCGTTGGAAGCATATCTTGAAAAGGTAGGAAATGATATGACCAATTCTCAGGTTACGGATATTGAAGAAGATGAGGATGAAGAGCCGGGCGATTTTAAAAAGAAGAAGATCAGGGTTATTGATGAAGAGACGCTTAAAAAGGTATACTCATATGTGGAGCTGAATTTTGGCAAGACGTATCTCTCCCCGCTGGCGGAAAAGCGGATGAATTTCCAGCTTTGTAAAGGAATCCATAGTGATTGCGGATTGTTTTTTACCGATGGAATATTGCAGAATCCCGTTACCCGTAATTATCAGTATGAATATGCCAGGAAGCAGAAGGATAAGAATAAGTATGCATATTATGACCACCATAGAATTGTCAAGCAGAACATTAATATTCTTACGGAAATACTGAAAAAGGCGCTCGTCATGCGAAATGATGTCTATAATATTTTAAGTGACCGGGGAAATTTGATTCCGTCGCGGCTTTGGAAGGTAGGGAGAACTTCAGATGCAAAGCTTTTCCATAAAGAAGATAAGAGTGATGTTCAAGATTTTGTTGTGGATGTACTGATTGATGCCAGTGGGTCGCAGAGGCCGCGGCAGGAGAAGGTAGTACTGCAGGCATATATTATTATGCAGGCACTTAGTAATGTAGGAATTCCTCATCGGGTCATGAGTTTTTGTACTTTTTGGGATCATACCATTATGCAGCGTTATCGGGAATATGATGATGATAAGGCGGCAAATGAGAGGATTTTTGAATTTACTACATCGTCCAATAATCGAGACGGATTGGCTGTCAGGGCAGCGGCTTTAAGTTTAATGGAGCGCGATGAAGAGAAGAAAATTCTGATCATTCTGAGTGATGGCCGGCCTTATGACGTTATCTTAAACCGTCCCAATGCCAGGAATCCGCAGCCATATCAGGGCACTTATGCAATCAAAGATACTGGATTTGAGGTGCGGCGGCTGCGAAATTCCGGAGTTTCGGTACTGGGTGTATTTGCTGGAGAAGAGAAAGATTTGGAGACCGAGAAAAAGATTTTCGGCAAAGATTTTGCTTATATTAGAGATATTTCTAATTTTTCAAAAATTGTAGGTCGGTATTTGAAAAAACAATTAGAGGATAACGGATAAAAATTCCCGAAATTACAGATACTCTTAGTAAAACCAAGGTCTCAAAGCCTATACACAGCAGAGGAACATGGGCTATACTAAAAAAGCGTCTTATCCAATAAAAGGATTGCCACTTATGCCAGATAAATCATCCTCACAAACCAAACTTACAAACTACGAAAACCAGCCGCTGCGGGAGGAGAAGTGCTTCACGAAAACATTGGAGGGCGGTTTTAGCATCTGGCGAAATCCACTGCTTACGAAGACCCAGCGCGAAGGCTTTCCTGAGCGTTGTTGGTCGTAGTTAGCAGTTAGTTCGTCAGGTGCGTTGCCCGGGTTTTCGTGAAGCACTTCTCCTCCCGCAGCGGCGTCCTATTAGCCCACATGTTAATATACTCAACTTCTTAAATACATGACTTACCAATAATAGTATTTTAAGATAAAAAACCATAAACAATGAGACATCAGAATCCTAAAAACTTAGCTGGCATAAAGGAGGAGCATAGTATGGGCAAAGGCAGTGCATGGAAAGATTATATGTTGATCGTGTTGGGGACAGCGATCATGGCCGTTTCGGTTAACTCCGTTTTTGATCCCCTGGGGATGGTAACCGGGGGATTCAGTGGTATTGCAATTATGGTAAAATACCTGACCCGGGATATAGTTAATGGAGGGATCCCGCTTTGGCTTACTACACTGATTTTGAATATTCCTGTTTTTATTATTGGGATTAAGATGAAAGGCCTGAGTTTTTTTCGGAAGTCATTAGTTGGAACAGTCAGTTTATCGGTCTGGCTTTATATTTTACCGGTTTTCCCGATTATTAATCATGACTTGATATTAGCGTCCTTATATGGCGGGGTGCTTCAGGGACTTGGTATCGGTCTGGCATTTGCAGGGCGGGGAACCACCGGTGGGTCAGATATGGTGGCTTCGCTGATTCAGATGAAATTTCGTTATTATTCAGTTTCTCATATACTGCAGTTTGTAGATGGGTTTATTGTAGGGCTGGGAGCGTTTGTTTTCGGGGTATCAAAGGTGCTTTATGCGATTGTAGCTATCTTTGTTATATCAAAGGTGAGTGATGGACTTTTGGAAGGACTAAAGTTTTCAAAGGCGGCATTTATTATTACCGGGGAGTATGAAGCTATTGCAAAGATGCTTATGCAGCGGTTGAATAGAGGAGTGACGGGTATCACTGTTAAAGGGATGTACTCTAAAGATGATAAAAAGATGCTGTTTTGTGTTGTTGCTAAAAAGCAGATCGTGGAATTGAAGGACTTAGTGAGTGAACTGGATGCAAAGGCATTTGTGATCGTTACTGATGCCAGAGAAGTGTTAGGGGAAGGTTTTATTCCCCATAGTCAATTGGAAAAATGAAGAAAATGTTAAAATTATTACATTTTCTCTTTCATTTTTTGTCTATTTGTATTAAAATATACCGTAAGAGACTTTTTCGTTTTTAGAAAAGAGGGTAACAGAGTTGATAAAAAACACCGAAAGAGGGTAGCGATATGATTTCTAATCAAATACTACAAAACACGATCGAAGGGTTAAAGACCATATCCCGGGTTGATTTGTGTATCATGGATATCGAAGGGAAAATTTTAGTTTCCACATTTCCGGAACCGGTATCAAACGGCGCGGAGATATTAAGCTTCGTGGAATCACCGGCAGACAGTCAGGTAGTAAAAGGACATCAGTTTTTTAAGGTGTATGATGAGCACCAGTTAGAGTATGTATTGATTGTTGGCGGCGGAAGTGAAGATATCTATATGGTTGGAAAGCTGGCAGCATTTCAGATTGAGAATCTCCTTGTGGCTTATAAGGAGCGTTTTGATAAAGATAACTTTATCAAGAACCTGCTGCTGGATAATCTGCTTCTCGTAGACATTTATAACAGAGCGAAAAAATTACATATCGAAGTGAACGTCAGAAGGGTTGTCTTTATTTTGGAAACGAATCAGAGTAAAGATTTTAATCTGCTGGAATGTGTTAAGAATGTATTCCATGGTAAAACCGGCGATTTCATTACCGCGGTAGATGAGAAGAATATTATTATTGTTAAGGAACTTCTGCCCACAGACGGATATGAAGAGATGAACAAGATTGCAGCTTCCATATTGGATGCACTTGGCAGTTCACCTTCCGGAGAAACCCACATTGCCTATGGTACCATTGTAAAAGAACTCAAAGAAGTATCAAGATCTTACAAAGAGGCCAGAATGGCTCTTGATGTAGGCAAGATCTTCTTCGGCGAAAGAGATGTGATCGCATATAGCTCGCTGGGCATCGGACGTCTGATCTATCAGCTGCCGATACCGCTCTGTAAGATGTTTATCAAAGAGATCTTTGCAGATAAGTCTCCCGATGATTTTGATGATGAAACCCTGGTTACGATCAATAAGTTCTTTGAAAACAGTTTAAATGTCTCTGAAACCTCCAGACAGCTATACATCCATCGTAATACACTGGTGTATCGTCTGGATAAACTGCAAAAAAGTACCGGTCTGGATTTACGTGTATTTGAAGATGCGATCACATTTAAGATCGCACTCATGGTAGTACGTTACATGCAATACATGGAGACGTTAGAGTACTAAAGTAGTGACGTACAGATTCAGGGAAGAATCTGCGGCACGAATTAAACAGGAGGATAATATGATTACGTTAAATGGCGTAAGCAAGTCTTATGGCAAAGGACAGCCGGCTATCAGCAACATGGACTTGCAAATTGATAAAGGGGAATTTGTTTTTGTGGTTGGAAGCAGTGGATCGGGGAAATCCACATTGATCAAGCTCCTATTAAAGGAACTGGATCCTACCGAAGGAACCATAAGGGTAAATGATCAGACACTTAATAGTTTACGCAGAAGTCAAATTGCAAAATTCAGAAGAGGGGTCGGAGTGGTGTTTCAGGACTTCCGTCTGCTGAAGGATCGCAATGTTTATGAAAATGTAGCTTTTGCACAACGGGTGATCGAAAGACCGAACCGTGTGATCAAAAAAAGAGTTCCGGAAGTACTTACTACGGTAGGGCTTGCAGAAAAATATAAATCTCTCCCCAGGGAGCTTTCCGGTGGAGAACAGCAAAGGGTTGCACTTGCAAGAGCACTGGTGAATCGTCCGAATATTCTGTTGGCCGATGAGCCGACAGGTAACCTGGATCCTAAGATATCTTTTGAGATTATGAAGCTGTTGGAAGAAATTAATGAACGTGGGACCACAGTTCTTGTCGTTACGCATAACCGAGAGATTGTTAACGCAATGAAAAAGCGCGTAATTACATTGAAGAAAGGCGTCATTGTAAGCGACGAACAAGAAGGTGAATACCATGAGAGTTAGTACGATTGGATACAGCACAAAACAGGGATTTAAAAATATCGGAAGAAACTGGATGTTCTCACTGGCATCGATTGCAACAATTGGTGCCTGTATTTTTCTATTTGGATTAATTTTTTCAATTGTAGTCAATTTTCAGTACATTGTTAAGAATATGGAAGAGAGTGTATCAATTACCGTGCTTTTTGAAAAAGATACGGATCAGGCGGGGATTGATGCCATTGGCGAGCAGATCAGGGCTCGCAGTGAAGTAACGAATGTAGAGTATGTTTCTGCGGAACAAGCTTGGGAAAAGTTCCGTGATATCTATTTTGAAGGATCGGAAGAAGCAGCAGAAGGGTTCAAGAATGACAATCCATTGGCTAATTCCTCCAGTTATGCAGTATATGTGAAGAATATTGAGAATCAGGATGAGCTGGTTAAGTATATTGAGAGCCTGGATGGGGTCAGAGCGGTTAATCAGTCGAAGACAGCAGCCACTACATTTAAGGGCTTTAATTCTTTAATAGCGTATATTTCAGTAGCAATTATTTTAATCTTGCTGTTTGTTGCCGTATTCCTGATCAGTAACACGATATCGATGGGTATTACAATCCGAAAAGAAGAAATCGGAATTATGAAACTGATTGGTGCTACGAATGGATTTGTACGGGCGCCGTTTATCATTGAAGGGCTGCTGATCGGGCTGACCGGTTCAGTGATTCCGCTGGTAGCGTTATACTTGATGTATAACAATGTTGTTAAGTATATTCTGTCCAAATTCACCATGCTTACAGACATCATCCGATTCATGAATGTGAATCAGGTATTTGAGATTTTACTCCCTGTTAGCCTTGTTTTAGGAATGGGAATTGGTTTTGCGGGAAGTATCGTGACCATTAGAAAGCATTTAAAAGTATAACTTTAAAGCTTATGAGTATAGTAAAGATGGAGAGGCTTCAAAAGACAGAGAAATCTTTTGGAGCCTCCAATTATGGAGCTGCTATGTCAAAAAATAAGAGATATTTATTCATAGGAATGATCGCCGGAATCATACTGACCCTGGCAGGCAGCTGGGGGATTGATTTTCTGGCGGCAAGAGGAATGTTGTTTGGTAATGATAATGTGACGCCGGGAAGTAAGGTCACGCAGAAAAAGATTGAGAGTATCGACACGCTGATTCAGGATTATTATCTGTATGATGTGGATGAAACTAAGTTGACTGAGAGTATGTATGCAGGCTTGGTAAACGGAATTGATGATCCGTATTCCTGTTATTATACGAAGGAAGAATATGAGATTGTGAATGAGTCTACAGAAGGGCATTACAAAGGTATTGGCGTTGTTATGATCCAGAGTAAAGAAACCGGAGCTGTTTCTGTGGCACATTGTTATGAAGGAAGTCCGGCACAGGAAGCGGGTATCCTGGAAGGCGATATTATCTTCAAAGTTGATGGTACATCGTTAGACGGTGTAGAATTAGGGGATGTATCAGTTATGATCAAATCCAATGCCCAAGATACGGTTCATTTGACTTTGCTTCGCAATGGGGAGGAGATTGAACTGGATGTGACCAAAGCGTCGATTGAGATTCCGGTTGTGACGTGTGAGATGCTGTCGGATCAGAAGGGGTATATCTCGATACATCAATTTACCGCCGCTACTGCCCATCAGTTTCAGCAAGCGTACCAGGAGCTTAATGAACAGGGAATGAAATCCTTGATCGTGGATCTGAGAAATAATCCGGGAGGGTTACTGTCTGGGGTTTGTGATACTTTGGATCTGTTCATGCCAAAAGGGCTCTTAGTGTATACTGAGGATAAATATGGTAACAGGGCTGAGTATAATAGTAAGGGAAAAACGCCGATGGAAGTTTCATTGGTGGTGCTGATCAATGAAAATAGCGCCAGTGCGGCAGAAATTTTTGCCGGTGCGGTGAAGGATCATGAGATGGGTACGCTGGTAGGTACGACTACATTTGGAAAAGGAATTGTACAGAAGATATTCAATCTTACGGATGGCAGTGTGGTGAAACTTACCATATCCAGCTATTTTACGCCAAATGGTGTAAATATCCATGGAAAAGGGATTGAACCGGATGTGGCAGTTGAGAATGTGATGCCGGCAGAGGGCGAGGAAGCAGTTGATGCTCAGCTTGAGAAGGCGATTGAGATATTGAATTAACCATGTGTGTGTGTTAAAATGACTATAGTATAACCAAGCGGATGCTACTATCCGCTTTGACTTAGATAAGATGGAGGCGGAAATGCAGAAGTTCGTAATTACAACGGAAAATACAACCGATATGCCCAAAGAATATTTTAAACAACATGATATTCCCTGTATGTACCTGCCATGTACTATGGACGGAATTGTATATGTAGCTGAGAATGAGCTTCCTTATAAAGAATTTTACAGTCGGATGCGTTCGGGATCGATGCCTGTTACTTCGCAGGTGAATTTGGAGGATGCTAAGAAGGAGTGGATTCCATTGGTGAAGGACGGGAAAGAAATTTTGCATGTAGCCTTTTCTTCGGGATTGAGCGGGACTTACAATAGCTGCCGGATGGCGGCGGAAGAGATGCAGGAAGAGTTTCCGGGGTGTAAGATCGCGGTGGTTGATTCTTTGTGTGCATCGATTGGTGAAGGGCTCTTTTTGGATTTTGCAGTACAGATGCGGGATGAAGGAAAAAGTCTGGATGAAACAGTACAGTGGCTGGAGGAGCATAAGCAGAATCTTGGGCATATGATTACGGTGGATGACTTGTATCATTTACATCGGGGCGGCAGGGTATCTAAGATGAGTGCCGTGCTGGGCAGTATGATCAATATTAAGCCGATCATACATGTTGACCGGGAAGGGCGGCTGACGGTGGTTGATAAGGTTCGTGGGCGGAAGCGTTCGTTGACTACTTTGGTGGATATGATGGAAGAACGGCTGAAGGATTATGACGGTCCCAGGGAGAAGTTTTTTATCAGCCATGGGGATTGTGAAGAGGATGCGATGTTTGTTGTTAAACAGATTCAGGAACGACTTGGGTATAAGGAGTTTGTTATGAATCCGATCGGAGCAACGATTGGGGCTCATGCGGGACCGGGGACAATTGCGTTGTGCTTTTTGGGGAATGATCGATGAGATTTATCTGTAACACATTTTTTGGGCGCTGCCGGTATGGCAGCGCCTGTTGCGTTTAGTTTAACGAAGTGTTTAGAATTTATTTAGAAGTTTCAACCCTGGAATTTAGAATTTCTCTTTATGATAGTGATGAAGAGTATCGTGATAGAGAATGGAGGAGACTTATGAAATTCCCAGGTGGTAAAGAAACAGCAAAAAACAAAAAAGGGAAAAAGGGCAAGAAGAAATGGATTGCCATAGGGATATGTATTGTTGTAGTTGCGGTTTTAGCAGGAGTATTTGTAATGAATGGACTGCAAAGCAAAAGTGTTAGTGCCGGTAATCTGTCGGCTATGAATGCTACGGTAGAGAAAGGAACCATTTCTACCAGTGTTGAAAGTACAGGTTCCCTGGCTAATAGCGAGGCGGTAGATGTTGACGTTCCGGTGGGAATTGAAATCGAAGAAGTGACAGTAGAAAGCGGCGATACTGTGAATGCAGGAGATGTGCTGGCTACGGTCGACGCGGCATCCTTGAGTGCAGAACTCTCTGGCACACAAGAAGCAATAGAGGCGCTGGATACGGAAATCAACGAAGAAAGCAGTGACTCTACAACTAAAAAAGTATATGCAACAGTGGATGGAAGAGTAAAGAAAATATATGCATCTTCAGGTGATGCGGTGAATTCCGTGATGTTGGAGAATGGGGCGCTGATGCTGATTTCTCTGGATGGGAAGATGGCTGTAACTTTTGAGACAACACAGGCTGTTAGTGCCGGCGATGATGTAGATGTTGTGCTGGCAGACGGTACGGTGAAAGATGGAACCGTTGCAAAGGTCAGTGGTACGGCCTGCACGGTAACATGTACGGACTATGGCACCGGCTATCAGGAGGCCGTAACGGTACAGGATTCTGACGGAAATACACTGGGTGCGGGAAATCTGGAAATCCATCAGGAATTAAAAGTAATGGAAACTACCGGAACGGTAAGTTCTATCAGTGTATCTGAAAATGAAAAAGTATATGTTGATGAAAAACTTTTTACTTTAAGCGGTGACTTTGCTTCCGCAGAATATTATTCGCTGGTCAAAGAGCGTGAAAACCTGGAAGAAAAACTGGAGCTGTTGTTGAGCATTTCCCAGAATAACGCAATTACTGCTAATACGAATGGGGTAATTACCGAAATCAATGTGTCGGCGGGAGCGGTTAGTTCTTCTTCGTCAAGTGACAGCGAATCTTCCGGTGGTATGAGCGGCGTATCTTATAACAGCCAGGTACATACGATTCAGGGCACTTCCGGAACGACTGCGGGATTTGTAACATTGGGCAGTACTTCCGTACAGAGCGCTGCAACAGAAGAAAAGGCGGAGATTCTCTCCAGCAATGACGCATCTGATTCAAATACAGAAAGCACGAATCAGCGCACCACAGATGCTTTGGCAGCCGACGCCAACACTGACATCAATACCGATGCCAACACAGACACAGACACCAATGCTGACGACACTACCCAGATAACAAAGATTAATACAATTAATATTACCGCTCCGGTAACGGGGGCGACACCGGCTGCAGCCATTGATGAGACCAGTGGCTATAGCAGTGCGATCACATGGACACCAAATGATAAAGTATTCAAGGAATCAACTGTATATGCTGCGAAGATTACATTAACCGCCAAGTCCGGATACTACTTTGGCAAGGGTGTGGCACCTATCGTAAAAGGTGCTGTAGTATCAGGTGTTGAAATAAGTGAAGACGGAAGTACCGTAAAATTTACCGCTACATTCCCGACGACAGAAAAGAAAAGCAGCCAGACTTCCACTAGCGGAAGCAATGAAAATAATCAAACCACACAAGGGGACAATACCGGCAGCAGTTCCGGATCGACAAGTTCTAATGGAAGCGGTACAAATGCCAGCAGCAGTTCTGGCAGCACTGGCAGTGCATCTGCCAGCGCCTCGGATACTACATCAGCGGCAGCAAGTTCGGATAGTTCATCCTCCAGTTCTTCGGACAGTGAAAATACGGAACTGGTGACAGCCTTTGGCATTGCCGAGAACGAGAATATGGAGCTTTCAGTGAGTGTGGATGAACTGGATATCCTGTCCATTGAAGTGGGGCAGAAAGCAGCAATTACACTGGATGCTCTCGAAAATGAAACCTTTGAAGGTGAAATAACAAGCATTGATACCAACGGATCTTCCAGCAGTGGAGTTACTAAGTATACAACTAAGATTACAGTGGCTAAAAATGAATCGATGATGTCAGGGATGAATGCATCTGTTTCCATTATTGTTGATGAAAAATCAGACATTCTGCTGATCCCCTCACCGGCAGTAAACGAACAGGGAAATAAGAGTGTTGTATATACCCGGAAGGATGACTCTACCGGTGAACTTTCAGGTGAAGTAGAAGTAGAAACCGGTGTTACTGACGGTAATAATATTGAGATTACCAGCGGCTTGAAAGAAGGGGATACCGTATATTATTCCATGCCGATAACAACCACTGACAGTTCGTCAAGTGAAACCCAGGGATTGGATATGAATATGAGAGGGTCACCGGATGATATGCCTAGCGGTGGCAGCATGAGCGGCGGCGGCCCCAGTGGAATGGGAGGTGGCGGACAATGATCCAGCTAAAAGACATATCTAAGACCTATCAGATGGGTGAAGAGACCGTTCGTGCCTTGGATCATGCGACCCTGGATGTACGTCAGGGTGAGTTTGTCAGTATAGTCGGTCCATCCGGAAGCGGAAAGTCAACCATGATGAATATCGTCGGCTGCCTTGATGTAGCCGACGAGGGAGAATATCTGCTGGATGATCAGCCCGTTGGTGAGTATTCCGAAAGAGAGCTGGCACGGATCCGTAATCAGAAGATTGGGTTTGTTTTCCAAAACTTTAATCTGCTCTCAAAAATGAGCGCGGCGGAAAATGTGGAACTGCCCCTCATTTATCAGCGGCTGCCAGCCAATCAGCGAAAGAAAATGGTGGAAGAAGCGTTAGAACAAGTGGATTTGCTAAGCCGCAAGCACCATAAACCAACTGAGCTGTCAGGCGGACAGCAGCAGCGTGTGGCAATCGCCAGAGCATTGGCGACAAGGCCGTCACTGCTGCTGGCAGATGAGCCTACGGGTGCGTTGGACTCCAGAACCAGTGAGGAAATTATGGAGCTCTTGCACAATCTTCATGAGAAAGGCAATACTATTTTGCTGATTACTCATAATGAGCATATAGCGGATCAGGCAGAACGAAAGATCCGTATTTGGGATGGAAAAGTAAGTGAGGTGACTGAATGATCTTTCAATCGTTGAAAATGGCATGTAGTGCTATTGTGTCCAATAAGATGCGTTCTTTTCTGACCATGCTGGGCATCATCATTGGTGTTGTATCTCTGGTTGTATTGGTTTCTGTTGTTAACGGTGCTACCGGTTCGGTTACGGACAGCATTACTCAAATGGGGACTAATATGTTAACGGTTACCATTTCTGATGACAAGGATAAACCGCTTAATTGGGAAGAAGTTGCTGCTTTTGCAGACGAAGAAGAGTTCTCGGCAGCAGCCCCGACGGCCATGGGAAATTTCACAGCTAAAAATGGGAGGGAAAGTGACAGCATCAGTGTAACCGGAACTACCCCGGGTTATTCAGAGATACAAAACCTGACCGTTAGTGCCGGGCGCTTTTTTAAAAAAGCTGATGTAGAAAACAGCACCTATGTGACGGTGATCAATCAATATACAGCCACCACCCTGTTTAATTCAACTAATGTTGTGGGAGAGAAAATCTCCATTAATGGAGTCAAATTCCAGATCGTCGGAGTCTTGGAAGAGGAAGAGAGCAGCATGTCCGGATTCAATTCAGAGAGCATGGCGGCCTATATTCCATATTCGACGATGATACGTCTCTCTGACAATGTGAAATATGTGACTACGTTCTATCTTACGGCCAGCAGTGAGGAGGAGACAGATACAGCAGAAGCAAGTATAACCAGCACATTACTTAAGCGGTATAATTATGATGAAGATGCATTCAGCGTGCAGAATATGTCTACTCTAATGGAGACGATGGCCAGTGTCACTAGTACATTATCTATTATGTTAGGCGGAATTGCGGCAATATCCCTTTTGGTTGGCGGTATTGGTATCATGAATATCATGCTGGTATCCGTGACTGAGCGAACCCGGGAAATTGGTATTCGTAAAGCGATTGGTGCGGGATATGGGGATATCATGATGCAGTTTCTGATCGAAGCGCTGGTGATCAGCCTGCTGGGTTGTTGTTTTGGCATATTAGCTTCGGGAGCGATCATCTTTGTTATTGGTAAAATAGTAACCAGTATGAGTTTTGCTGTTTCATCGGGAGCAGTATGGGTGTCAGTAGTATTCTCGGCATTTGTGGGAATTGCTTTTGGCAGCTATCCGGCAAATAAAGCAGCTAAGAAAAAACCGATTGATGCGCTGCGCTTCTCTTAAAGGTTAAACCCTAACTAAACCAATTCAGGGACTTGGCAGCTCTTATAGCTGGTTAGTCATGGGATAAATGTGATATAATCTTTATTAGGGATCGATGAAGTTGACGAGCATGTAGCAGGGTATTTCGATGTTTTTAAATATAAGGGCGGGCAGGGAGAAAACGATGAAATTACGGAAAAAGATATTAATATCAATCAGCTGTATGATATTGGGAGCCCTCATTTTATTGCTGTGTGTCGGCGGGATGGTGCTGCGGTCTTTTTCTGACAAGTATGATTCCATGCCCCACCAGATGGTAGATAAGAATGTCTTTGAGGCAGAAGAAATTTTAACTGCATCTGCGGGCAGCCAAAAGGACTGGGAAGCACTTGACGATCAGCTGCATACGATCAGCTATCAACTTTTTGTGATTCAGGGGAACGAGGCGGTCTATTCGCCTGCGACATCGGATAAAAGCGGGATGCTGACTCGGATAATGGAATTGCGCTGGGATGATGATGGCGCCCGTGTGTATTCGGCTATCGGTGTTACCGTGGTAGGTCTGAAGCAGCAGGATCAGGTATTGGTTGCGCAGTCTATGCATGAGCAGGAACAGGGTCATGACATGTGGGAACGCCAGATTGGCCGTGTAATGATTACATTTCTGGCTATTGGTTTGATTGCAATTGGGATTATTGTATGCATTAGTCAGATTTTCACCTATTATCTGGCGAAGAGTATTATGGCTCCCATAAATGCATTGGAAGCTGGTGCGGAGCGGATCGCACAGGGGAATTTGACGGTTCCTATTGCTTACCAGGGGCATGACGAGTTTGTAACCGTATGCAATACTTTTGATCAGATGCAGGAGCACCTGGCGTTGGAGCAGGTGCGTACGGCCGCTTATGAAAAGGCTCGCACAGATATGATCACGGGAATTTCTCATGACCTTCGTACTCCTTTAACCTCGATGAAAGGATATATTAAAGGAATTCAGGATGGTGTGGCCAATACGCCTGAGAAAATGGAACAATATCTTTCCATTGCGTATCGGAAGGCCTGCGATATGGATGTGCTGCTGCAAAAATTATTCTACTCCTCCCGGATGGAAACCGGAAAGCTATTGTTGGATTTAGAAGAGATGGATCTGGGTGAATTCGCGCAGCAATTTGCCAATAGTGTTGCCGTCGAACTGAAACAAAAACGGGCAGCTATTAAAGTATGCTGTACTAAGGGATCACATCCGGTTCGGATTGACGAAGAGCAAATGTACCGGGTACTGTCAAACCTGCTGGAAAATAGCCAGAAGTATGCCAAAGCAGATCCGCTTGTAATTACCCTTACTGTGTGGCGGGAAAATGGCATGGAGCATTTATCCTATCAGGATAATGGCATGGGAATTCCGGATGAACAGCTGCCGATGCTTTTTGAACAGTTCTGGCGGGCAGATGAAGCCAGAAGCAGCCAGAATGAAAAGGGCAGCGGACTTGGATTGTACATTGTAAAATATATTATTGAAGCGCATCATGGAACGATCACAGCAGTTAATGAGAATGGGCTGAAGTTCGACATTGCGATTCCTAAGGGGGCGAATGTAAGAAATGTATAGAGTTTTAATCGTAGAAGATGATCCGGAAATTGCTATGCTTGAAAAGGATTATCTGGAGATTAATGGATATGAAACCCAGATTATCTCTGACGGCACACAGGCTCTGGAAGCGGTGAGAAATGATCGATATAATTTGCTCTTGCTTGACTTGATGCTTCCCGGATGCAGTGGCTATGATATCTGCAGACAAGTCAGAGCGGAAATTGATATTCCGATTCTGATGGTCACGGCAAAAACGGAATCAGTAGATAAAATCAGAGGCTTAGGACTGGGGGCGGATGACTACATTGTCAAACCTTTTGATCCGGCAGAGCTGGTTGCCAGGGTTACCGCTCACCTGAAGCGCTATGAACGGTTGACTGGTAAAGAAGATAATAATGGCGAAGGGGAAGATGGGAATGTAATAAAGATTGGTGCTATTAAGATTTTTCCTAAAAGTTGGAAGGTGCAAAAACGTGATGAGGAATTGCGTTTTCCCAATAGGGAGTTTGAATTGTTGAAATTCCTGGCTCAGAATCCGAATATTGTATTTTCCAAAGATCACTTGTTTGAGAAGATATGGGGATATGATTATATGGGAGATAGTGCAACTGTTACGGTTCATGTTAACCGTATTCGGGAGAAGATTGAGGATGATCCTTCCAATCCGCAGATTATTGAAACAATTTGGGGGGCGGGGTATCGGTTGAATATGTAAAAGGTATGTATTTATCTATAAAGTCTCAGGAAAGAAAAAATCATTTTTGTATAAACTGTGGTCGGGAATTGTATCGGACCTGTCCAAAATGTCAGCATTCTTGTAGGACGGAGGACATATATTGCAGGCAGTGCGGTGAGAAACTTCCGTAAAGTCAACAGCATTTCGGATAAATTAAGTAAAAGTAATAAAAGCAAAAGCCGGTAACGCTAATTTCACAGCGTTACCGGCTTTTGCTTTTATTACTTTTATGAAAAAATATTGCTTGAAAATAGTAAAAACGTACAAAAATAATCTTAATAATTCAAATCTATTGACATTATTTTGTAATGTGATAATATTAAATTACTAAAAACGCATATGAAAAATGAAAAAGTTAATATTAAAAGGCAAAAAAGTAATGGGAGGCTAAAGAAGATATTGCCTTGATAATATGAAAACAGAAAAAGAAGGAGGATCTTTATGAAGCAGTGGAAAAAAATTATGGCGTTGTTACTTGTGGTGACTATGGCGGGTGTAATGGCAGGTTGCGGTTCGCAGTCAGGTGATGCAAAGGAGAGTACTGGTTCCGATGACAGTGCAGCAGAAGCGGATACAGCAGAAACCGAAGGCACAGATGAAGCTGATGCAGCAACAGGTGGTGATACTGCAGCAGCTGGCAACATTAGTATTGCGGTTAACTTAAAGACCTTGAACAGTGAGTATTGGGGTTATGTAAAAGCTGGCTGTGACAAGGCAGCTGAAGAACTTGGGATTGAAGTGACTGTAAGCGGACCGGACGCAGAAAGTGAAATTGCACAGCAGGTAACCCAGATCAGTGATCAGCTGGCACAGGATATTAATGCAATTATCGTAGCTCCTTGCGATGCTGATGCAGCAGCAGGTGCTCTGCAAGAAGCAAGTGGGAAGATACCGGTACTGTTTATCGATCAGGACGTGGAATTTGAAGGAAAAACTTCTTTTGTTGGTACCAGCAATGTGGATGCAGCGAAAAAGGGGGGACAGTATGTAGGTGAAACGATTGGTAAGGATGCAAAGGTAGTGATCATCTACGGACAGGAAGGTGAAAGTACTTCGAATGCAAGAACCCAGGGATACAAAGAAGGTTTGGCAGAATACGATATTGAGCCGATGGCTGAGATGTCTGGTAAGAACGTTTCCGACACTGCAAAAGCAGCAATGGAAGATTTGCTGACTCGTTTTGATAATGATATTGATGCGGTTCTCTGCATGAATGATGATACGGCTATTGGTGCTTTGTCTGCATGCCAGGATGCCGGAGTTGCAGATAAGATTATGATCATTGGTTTCGACGGTAACAAATCAGCGGTTGAATTGGTTGATTCCGGTGATCTGGAGGCAACGATCGCGCAGCAGCCTGAGCTGATGGGATATACCGCAGTGATGAATGCATACAAGTCAATCCAAGGTGAAGCTGTGGAAGAAGCTATTCCGGTAGATACCATTTTCATTACGAAAGATAATGCGGCAGAGTATATGGGATAGTATGCAAGCGGAGGAGAGGAAGGCGGTAAGCCTTCCTCTCTAGTGAGCTGTTGGGCTGAGTACTTTGGCGGATGGCATATCTGTAAGGATGATCGAATGGTAATCAAGAGTAGGTTCGGAAACCAATATTTGCCAAGTGTCATTCTGAGCGCAGCGAAGAATCTTATACACTAAAAGTTTACGAAATTCCAGAGGTGAGATTCTTCGCTTACGCTCAGAATGACAGTA
>Ga0153940_1000576_pt1 | contig 18159 bp, 16 predicted proteins | sample TSNJ024MetaG_FD_104736 | JGI IMG/M metagenome (GOLD analysis project Ga0153940, IMG submission 104736) | Attine ant fungus gardens microbial communities from New Jersey, USA - TSNJ024 MetaG | ecosystem: Host-associated > Fungi > Mycelium > Unclassified | place: USA: New Jersey, Brendan T. Byrne...
ATCCAGTGGTGGCGAAGACGAACACGCCCAAACCACGCGGCCCGCGCCGAAGGCAAAACGCCCGCAGGGTTTCTTCCATCCCCGCGGGCGTTTATGTTCCGTTTATCGTGTTTGGTTACGGTTCGCGGTTATGCCCTGCGAGTCCCGCGCCTCTTGCGCCGCGCGATAACGACACCCGCCGCGCCGATCAGCGCCAAGCCGCCCGCCGCGCCCGTGGCGCAGCTGGAAGAACTGCCGATGGAGTACAACAGGGCCGGGTCTGTCACGGTGACGGCGCAGGTATCTTTTTCGCCGCCGTCGTCTGTGGTTACGGTGATAACAGTTGTACCGGCCGACATAGCCTCCACGTTTCCGTATATATCAACCGACGCTATAGCCGGATTGCCACTGCGCCACCGCACAACCTTCAACTCAGCGTTATTAGGCGCGACAGTCGCGATCAGTTTACCTGTTTCCCCAACCTTCAAGCGCATGTCATCGGAATTCAGCGTTACGCCTGTAACGCGCTTATTGTCGTCGAGCAGAAGCAAATTCTCGTCGTTTGCGGTGTCCACTGCACGCGCAAAACTCAAGCCGTACGCTGAATTATTGTCTGCCGTCACGATAACGCTGCCGGGGTTGTTTTCGGGCAGCCAAAAATACAACTTGCCTGCCTCGTCGGTTTTGACGTCCTTAAATCCGTATTGCGTGTTCCAGCCGTCGATATCGCCCGACGTGATATCGGCGCTTTTGGCCAAGTTATTGCCTTCGCCGACTTGCAGGGTGTTCAGGTAGACGTTTACGGATGATGGAGTTGTGCCGTTCTTCGGCTGTCCGGCGACCTTCCCAGCGCCGCTCATCGGTCGCACACTGCCGCCTGTTATGACAATCGTCGCGTCCGCGCCGTTGCTGCTTCCGCGACCTCCGCCAATATCTCTATGTGCGCCCGATACTGTGACCGTACCGCCGCTGATCTTGATAGTGCCACCGGTGCCGCCGTAACCGCCGCCGCCGCCCGCGCCGCCGCTGCCGCCACCGATGCCCGTGCCGTTTGAGTCGCCTGTGGCGGTTACCGTTCCGCCGCTGATGCTGACAGTCCCACCGCTGCCGCCATTACCGCCGCCGTAGCCGCCCGCGCCGCCGCCTATGCCCGTGCCGTCTATGCCGCCTGTGGCGGTTACCGTTCCGCCAGTGATGTTGACAGTCCCGCCGCTGCCGCCGTCGCCGCCGATGTCGCCCTTGCCGCCACCGATGCCCGCGCCGTTTGCGCCGCCTGTGGCGGTTACCGTACCGCCGATGATGTTGACAGTCCCGCCGCTGCCGCCCAAGCCGCCACCGATGCCCGCGCTGCCTGTGCCGCCTGTGGCGATTACAGTCCCGCCGCTGATGGTCAGATCACATCCGTCACCGCTGCCCCTGCCGCCGCCGATGCATGCAGCGCCGCCGTAACCTTTGGCGGTGACAGTGCCGCCGCTGATGGAAACGCTTCCTCCATGTTCGCTCGCTCCCGCATTGGAACCGCCGATGCCGGCACCAAAATCGCCGCCTGTAGCGTCGAGGGTGTCATTGGGCGTTGCTCCGGTGATGGTCAAGCTGTTGCCGTATGACACCTCAAGCCCGGCTCTGTAACCGGTGCTTGCGAGTGTGTTGGTACCCGAGAGGGTAAGGTTGACTTTGGAATTGTTTTTGATTTCAAACGCGCAGATGTTGCTGCCTGAGGTTAATTCGATTTTAGCGTTCAAAAATGTAATGTCTGCGATAGCGCCACCTTGCACCGTGACGACAGATTGATTTGCCCAAGTTGACGTGTCCCCCGTCCATGAATAATTTATGAATGCAACTTTGTCAACATTATCATGCGGTTGGAGGGTACCTTCCGTGACTTTGACGCCACTCTGTGACCCCGGTTCAATCGTGATCGGTTTGTCCGTAATCGTGATATCTAACGCACAAGCAGGGGGGGGGGTGATGGTTAATACAAGAGAAACCAGCGTGAGGGTAAAAATAAATAAAGCCCCGGTGCGAGAACGCCGTCGCGGGGAATTTCCTGTAGAGCCTGTTCGCGTCAAATTACACATCATACCGAACACTCCCTTCGATAATTCATAATCCGTGAAATGTTATGATCTGATCAACGATTATTTTTGAAAACGACTATAACGCAATTATACACGCCGCGCGGGAAATTAACAGATAATTTCGTAAGACTGCGGAGTGGCGCGGAGGGTGTTTTCTCCGTCGATGGGCGCGTGGTTTGGATGTGTCCGTCTTTGTCACTCCTGGATTGCCGCGCTTCGCTCGCAAAGACAGGGGTAGCGCTTTTTATAAGGGCTGTTCGGTGTGACGAAAGAAAATGCTTGGCTTTAGCTCCTCGCGAAGCAATCTGAGGCGTGTTTGCCCTTGGGTTTCCGTCACCATGAACAACACCACAACCAACACCACCCCCCCCTGTCTTTGCGAGCGAAGCGCGGCAATCCAGGGGTGACAAAGACGAACACGCCCAAACCACGCGACTTGCGTCGAAGAGCGCGCGTCGCAAAACTCCATATCGCGGCGCAGTCTAAGCCACACACAAGAGCGCCTCGAGGCGCTCTTGTGTGTGTGGTGCGGAGAATTTTCGCGTGGGAGGGCCTAGAGTATCGGCATGGCACCGGGGCCGAGGGGGAGGCGCAGGAGGTACCATACGATCAGCATCGCGGTGAAGCAGATGAGATAAGCGATCGAATATGGAAGCTCCAGCGATATAATCGTGCCGATGCCGACGTCCTGAGTGTTGTCCTTCGGGCGGTATTGCTCCATCAGGCCTATGACTACGGGCATATAATATGAGAGAGGCGAAATGATGTTGGTGCTGGAGTCGCCGATGCGGTACGCCATCTGCGTCAGCGCGGGGCTGAAACCGACGACCGAGAACATCGGCACGAAGATCGGGGCCAGGATCAGCCACTTCGCCGAGCCGCTGATCATGAAGAGATTGACGAAAGAGGACAGCAGGATGAACATCAATATCAGCGGTATCCCGCCCAGGCGCATCGCGATTAATCCGTCCGCGCCCTTCACCGCAAGGATCGTCGTCAGGTTGCTGTCCGCGAAGAGCTGAACGAACATTGAAGCGGGAAGTACGACCACGAAAAAGCTTATGCCGCCCGCGAGGCCCTTCTGCATGAGCTTCGGCACGTCCTCCATCTTCTTGATAACCTTCGCGCCTACGCCGTAAGCGATGCCCGTGAAGAAGAAGAAGAAGAACAGAATGCAGATGATCCCCGACAACAGCGGAGAGGACGGGACGAGCTTGCCCGTGTCGGGGTTGCGGAAGAACGAACCCGCAGGCACCGTCATCGCCACCAGCAGCACCAATAGCGCGATAGCTGTTATAGCCGCATAGCGCAGGCCGCGGTTCTCGTCAGCCGTGACAGCGTGCTCGGCGGCGGCGGCGGCGTCGAGCGGCCCGGTGGAGTCGCCCAGAACCTTGACGGTGAATTTCTCGGTGACGAAGGTCGTCGCGGCGGTGAGAACCACTGTCGCCACCACGAGGAAGTACCAGTTAATCAGCGGGTGATACGGCGCGTTAAGCCCGTATCCCTTCACAACCGACTCGGTGATGCCCGCCAGGAGCGCGTCGGTTCCGGCGACGAAGAAGTTTGCCGTAAATCCGCCGCAGCCCGCGGCAAAGCCTGTGATAACGCCGACCCATGGGTTGCGCCCAAGCGCCTTGAAGACCGCGCCGCCGATGGCGGGCGTGAAAATTATCCCCGCGTCGGAGGCCAGGTTGGCGTTGATGCCGACCACGGCCAGCGTCGCCGTGACCGCCCAAGAGGGCGCGCCCAGAATCGCCTTGCGCATAAACGCCGAGATCAGGCCGCTTTGCTCGAGAAGCCCGATGCCGAGCGTCATGACCATAATCAAACCCAGCGGAGCAAAGTTGACGTAGGTGCGGACAAAGTTGGCGAAGAACGCTTGCATCGCCTTGTAGCTCATCAGGTTGACCGCCGTTACGGTTGTCTCCTTCGCCGCCTCCGCGCCGCGCCCTGCGGCCATGTAGGTCACGGAGACACCGGCCTTGTTAAGAAAATAAGAGAGCGCGATAACAATAAGCGATAGATAAACGAACAGCCAAAAAGGATGCGGCAGCTTGTTGCCGACTACTTCGACTCCTTTGATGAATTTTTCGAAACCTCCGACTTTCCTGATCTCTACCCTTGCTTCTTCGGACATGTGCAATACCCTCCCTCAATTTTTGTTGGGCGAACACTAACCGTGAAGCCTTCTCACCGTCCTGTACAGCACCTCGAGCGCTATGTCCATCGCCGTTTCGTCGAAATCGAAGCGGTCGTTGTGATGCCCCGCGGATGTATCCGCGCCTACGCCGATGTAGACGGCGCGGCCTCCGTTGTCTTGGACGCGTTTCATCAGCCAGGCGGCGTCGTCGCTGCCGGGCATATGGCCCCGTTCGCTGATTTTGTTCACGCCCGGCGTCGTCCGCGCAATCTCCGCGACCAGCGCAGCCAGCTCCGGCGTGCTTTCGGCTGTGTTGGCCGCGCCCTGCAGGGTGACGGAGAGCGACAGGCCGTACATCCGCGCAGCGCCCTCCAAAACCTCCGCCGTTCGGTCGCTGACGTAGGTCTTGAGGTCGTCGGTTTCGCCGCGCGTCTCGATTTTGAGCAGCGCGTTCTGCGCGATGACGTTGCGGCCATCTCCCGCTTGCATGACGCCGACATTGATCCGCGTCGTGCCGTCCGAGTGCGGCGCGATCGCGTGCAGGTTAAGCGCTGCGGTCGCCGCGCCGAGCAGCGCGTTTCTGCCCTTGTGCGGCTCGCCGCCGGAATGGGCGCTTATACCGCGGAATACCGCGTCGATCTTCTCGGTGCAGAGGAAACCGCCTATGCCGCCGCAAACGTCGCCCGTCGGCCTTCCGAGGCCCAGATGCAAGGCGATGAAGTTGTCCGCGTCGTCCGCGACGCCGGCGCGCGACATGGCATATCCGCCGCGCACACCTTCTTCGGCGGGCTGGAAGAGCAGGCGAATCTTCCCTCCGAGGGCGGCGCGCGTTTCCTCAATGGAGAGCATCTCCGCCAGCGCGATGCCGATCGCCGCGTGCCCGTCGTGCCCGCAGGAGTGCATCCGTCCGGGGTTTACGGAGGCGAAGCCTTCCCGTGCGGGGAGGTGCTCGTCGTCCGACGCCTCCGTTACGTCCACGCAGTCGATGTCGAAGCGCAACGCCGTCACCGGTCCGTCCGCGCCGGTGTCCAGCTCCGCGCAGAGGCCCGTGTATTCGCCGAGCTTTGCCACGGCGGCGGGGTTTGCCCCCTGCCGCACGGCGCGGGCTTTTTCTTCCTCCGGATCCGCCGCGCGCCCCATTACGTCGTCCGGGCAGATATACTCGTCGGCAAGCCGCAGAGTCCAACCCAGCGGTTCGAGCGCGTCCGCGATCACCGCAGTGGTGCGGAACTCCGCCCAGCCCGTCTCGGGATAGCGGTGAAAGTCGCGCCGCCGCCGCCGCATCCTGTCAAGAATTTCGTGTCTTCTCTTCTCGGAGTCGTGAGGCATTTCTCTCTTAACCCTCCTCTCTGTATTCCTCCATCAGCATGATCGCCGCTGTAGCCAGGTATTGTACGCCGATGGGCAGCGCGTCGGGGTCGGGCAAAAAAGCGGCGTTGTGCAGCGGCGGCGTCTCGGACTCGCTCACGCCGGGCGCACGGCAGCCCAGCCACGCGAACGACGCGGGCCTCTCCCGCGCGAAGAATGAAAAATCCTCCCCGGCTGCCGGTACGCGCTGCACAGGCAGCAAGCCCTCCTCGCCCGCGACCTCGACAATTGCCTCGCGGCAGATTCTTGAGGCGCGAGGGTCGTTGTTCACGGACGGGTAGCCGAACTCGTAGCTGACCTCCGCCTCCGCGCCGAATGCCTCGGCTGCGCCGCGCGCCGTCCGGCGTATCAGCTCGGGCATCCTCGCCGTGACCTCGGGGTTGAAAGTGCGGACCGTGCCGTCGAGCAGCGTCTCCTCAGGCAAGACGTTGTAGCGCGTGCCGCCCCGAATAGTGCCGATGCTGACGACCGCGGCCTCCCGCGGGTCGATAGAGCGCGAGACTATGCTCTGCAATGAAGTGACGACCGCTGAGGCTGCCAGAATGGCGTCTGTGCCCAGGTGCGGCATCGACGCGTGCGCCGACCTACCCTTCACGCGAATATGAAGGCGGTCGGAGGCGGCGGAGACTACGCCGTCCTGCGCGCCGATTCGGCCCGTCTCGTAGTCGGGCCAGACGTGCAGCGCGATGATCGCGTCCACGCGGGGATCTTCCAGCGCGCCCGCCTCGATCATGTCGGGCGCGCCGCCGCGGGGCGTCATCTCCTCCGAGGGCTGGAAGATGAACTTGACCGACCCCGGCAGCTCGTCAGCCATCTCGCAGAGCACGCGCGCCGCGCCCAGGAGTATCGCCATGTGAGCGTCGTGCCCGCAGGCGTGCATCACGCCGGGGTTGACCGACGCGAACGGCTCGCCGGTCGCCTCCGGCACGTTCAGCGCGTCCATGTCGGCGCGCAGGGCGATCACGGGCCCGCCGCGCTTTCCTCTCAGCAACGCGGTCAGTCCGTGGCCGCCCACGCCGGTCTTGATCTGCTCAAGCGGCATAGCCCTCAGCCTATCCAGGATGAAGGCAGCCGTTTCTTTTTCTTCGCGGCTCGGCTCGGGATGACGATGGAAGTGGCGGTAATACTCGAAATAACAATCGCGAAATTTACGCTCAAGCTCTCTTACACTGACTCCGACACGCAACAGGATCACTCCTTTTCACGTATGAACGGGCAAGAAACAGGCGTTGCAATTAGTACATTATACAAGATAACAATCTAAATGTGAACGCGGGGCAGGAAAAAGTCCGCCCCGCAGGTTAGAATATTATAGCTTTTAACGATTTGACGCCGGAATGACCGCAAAGCAGCGGGCGGTGAAGCCCGGCGCGTCCTTTACGCGCGGGAAGCAGCAGAAGATCACGCCGCCCTGCGGAGGAAGGCGGTCGAGGTTACACATCAGTTCGACCTGGTATTTGTCCTGCTCGAGCAAATATCGCTCGCCCACCCACTGCGCGTCCGCCAGGGTGTAGGCGGGATCGGTGTCGGATGGCTCGTGTCCGATCGCCGCGATCTTGCGCTTTTCGCAGAGGAAGCGCAGAGCGTCGATCGTCCAGCCGGGGAAGTGCCGCTCGCCTGTTTCATCCTTGCCCGCGTAGTCGGCGGCGTCTCTCTTCGACCAGTCGGTGCGCATCGCGACGAACGCGCCCGAGGGTATCTCGCCGTGCTCGGCTTCCCACGCCGCGATCTCCTCGGCGGGGAGGCCGTAGTCCGGGTTCTCGGCGACTTTAGCGGAGACGTCGATCACGCATAGCGGCAGAATCATCTCGTCCAGGCCGATCTCGTGCAGCTTGCGCCCGCCCCGAATGAAGTGGTCGGGCGCGTCGGCGTGCGTGCCGTACTGCGTCACTACGGAATACACGACAGAGTGTACGCCCTCCTTATCGTGCGTGAACCAGTCCTTTGATTCAAGCGCGGGGAATCCGTCATAGTGCGGCGTCTCGGCGCTGACCTCGTGGCTCAGCTCCACCCACTCAAAGCGCGGCGGCCTCAGGTATTCGAGCAGCTCCCAGAGCTCGTGCTTCGGCATTGCGATTCCTCCTTTCGATGTTCGCGCGCGTATATTTCAGGCGCACTCGGCGGTGAAAAACTTGCCCAGCCTCTCCATGCCGTCCTTGATCTTCTCCGGCGGGTTCGAGGAAAAATTCATACGGATGCAGTCTAATCCTTCGTTCGGGTCCGCGAAGAACGGACGCCCGGGGACGAAGGCGATCTTAAGCTCCGCGACCGAGCGCTTTACCAGCGCCTGCGCGTCCGCGCCGCCGGGGAGCTTGACCCATACGAAGAGCCCGCCCTCGGGGCTCGTGTACTCGCACCCTGTCGGGAAGTGCGCTCCCACGCCCTCCAGCATGGCGGAGAGGCGTTCCTCGTAGAGCGGCACGATTGATTTTAAGTGTCCCGGCAACAGGCCGCGGTTCAGGAACTCGGCGCATATCTCCTGCACCAGGTTCGAGGTGTGCGTGTCCGCGAGCTGCTTAGCGTCGCACGCCTTCGCTATGATGGCGGGGTCGGCGGTCATCGCGCCCACGCGCAGGCCGGGGGATATTATCTTCGAGAAGCTGTTGAGCATGACTACGTGCCCGCTCTTGTCGAACGACTTAATCGGCGGCACGGGCGTGCCGCGGTAGCGCAGGTCGCAGTACGGGTCGTCCTCCAGCACGATGACGTCGTACTTTGCGGCAAGGCCCGCGATTTTCTCGCGCCGGTCGGCGGGTATGGTGCGCCCCGTCGGGTTCTGGAAGGTCGGGATGGTATAGAGCAGCTTTGGCTTGTACTTTGCCATCTTCTCTTCGAGATCATTCGTCATGATGCCGTCGTCGTCCACACGGACGGGTACGAGGACCGCGTCATAGCGGCGGAAGACGTTGAGCGTGCTCAAGAATGTCGGTGACTCGACCAGCACATGGTCGCCGGGGTCGAGAAATATCTCGGCGATCAGCCCGATGCCCTGCGTCGAGCCTGTCAGCGTCATGACGTTCTCGAGCTCGGCTTTTACGCCCTTCGGCCTGACCATGTGGTCGAGGTATGCCTGCCGCAGCGCGGGCCAGCCCTCCGTCACGCCGTACTGCAGCAGCGCCGCCGGGTTGTCCGCGAGGGACTTATCGACGATATCCCGCGCCACGCCGACGGGAAATGTCTCCCGCGCGGGGCTTCCGCCGCCGAAGGTGAGGACCGACGGGTCGGCCATCAATTTCAATATCTCGCGCACGGCTTCCCCTGATACTCTGCTCATACACTTTGCAAATTGCGCCACGTCAATCTACCCCCTGATCTCGTTTAAAAAAGCCCGGTACGCCTCGATGAGCGTGACGGAGTCCATGCTGTACGCAACGCCGTCGAAGCCCTCGGCGAGGTATTTTTTCACGCCGTCTTTGTTCGCCGCGTAGATGAACGAAAACTTGCCCGCGTCCTTGCACGCCGCCAAAATTCTGGCGATTGCCGCGATAAACTCCGGGTCGTCAAAGCGCGCGGGTTTGCCCAGCGCGACAGAGAGGTCGTAGGGGCCGATAAATATGCCGTCCACGCCCGGGATCGCGGCTATCTCCTCGATGCGTTCGAGACAGCCTCGCGTCTCGCACTGCGGAATAAGCATGGTCTCGTTGTTGCACGTCTCGAAGTAGGAGCCCACCTCTTTCGCGAACGGCTCAAAGCCCCAGCCCGACTTGCGAGCGTGCGCGAAGCCGCGCTGCCCGAGAGGGAAATACTTGCCGTACTCGACGATCTTGCGCACCTCGTCCGTGGACTGCACGCAGGGGATAATAAGCCCCATCGCCCCGACGTCGAGCATCTTGAGGATAGAGGGCCGAGTAGGATCCTTCACTCGCACGAAGGGTGCGACGCCGCGCAGCTCCGCCGCGCGCGCGAAGTCTGCCGCGCTCTCCGTCTCGAAAGGCCCGTGCTCCGTGTCGATGATCGCAAAATCGAGCCCGGCGAGCCCCAGACACTCGATCGCCGAACTTCCTCCCAGCTCGAAAAATGTCCCGAGCGCCTTCTCCCCGTTTTGCATCTTCAACTTGACCGCGTTTTTCATCGTTCGCGCTCACTCCAGACGTTATATTATGGTGACGGACCGCGTTGACTACATACGTGTTATACAGCATAATAGCGTGATTGAAAAGACGAATCAAAGAATTATCACGTTATTCGCGATATAATGCGGAAAGCCTGAAATTTCGGAGGTGGCGCTTCCATGAGCGAAGGCATGATCGATAAAAAGATTGAAATCACTGCGCCTATCACGGATGAAGCGATAGCGCGCCTGCGGGCGGGGGATTCCGTTCTCATCACGGGTGTGATTTTCACGGCGAGGGACGCCGCGCACAAGCTTATGGTTGAGATGATCGAGCGGGGGGAGAAGCCGCCGTTTGATTTTGCGGGTCAGATCGTTTACTACGCGGGGCCGAGCCCCGCAAAGCCCGGCGCGGTGATCGGCTCCGTCGGGCCTACGACGAGCGGGCGCATGGACGCGTATTCGCCCATGTTGATCCGGCTGGGGCTGAAGGCGATGATCGGAAAAGGGCTGAGGGATGAAAACGTCAAACGCGCCATCGTCGAATGCGGCGGCGTGTACTTCGCGGCGCTCGGCGGCGCGGCCGCGCTGATCGCGGGGAGCGTGACCGCGGCTGAGGTGATCGCCTTTCCGGAGCTCGGGCCCGAGGCAATCCGCCGATTGGAGGTAGCGCGTTTCCCCGCCGTCGTGGCGATCGATTCGCTCGGCAACGACGTGTACGACCGAAGAGGCGCGGCGCTATAAAATAACAGTCGCGTGCCGCGTCGCGTGGCAGCTGATGTTCACGGCCACCGGCAGCCCGGCGATGTGCGTCGCGAACGTCTCGATGAAAACGGCGAGCGCCGTCGTAACGCCGCCGAAGCCCGCGGGGCCGATGCCGAGCTCGTTGATCTCCGTCAGCAGTTCTTCTTCGATCTTGTTCCAGAACGGGTCGCTGTTTTTCGTGCCGACGCGCCGCAGAAGCGCGTGCTTGGCCATCAGGCAGGCTTTCTCCATCGTGCCGCCCGCGCCGACGCCCACGACGACAGGCGGGCAGGGGTTCGGCCCCGCGACGCGGACAGTCTCAACCACGAATTCCTTGACCCCCTCCAGCCCGCGCGATGGCGTCAACATCGCGAGGCGGCTCATGTTTTCGCTGCCGAAGCCCTTGGGCACGACGGTGATCTTGAGCAGGCCGCCGGGCACGATGTCGCAGTGGATAATCGCGGGCGTGTTGTCAAGCGTGTTCTCGCGGCGTATGGGGTCGCGCACGACCGACTTGCGCAGGTAACCGTCCTCGTATCCGCGCCGCACACCCTCGTTGATCGCGTCCTGAAGCGAGCCCGTGACATGCGCGTCCTGTCCCGTCTCCACAAATACCACGGTCATGCCCGTGTCCTGACAGATCGGCTCGCTGTTCGCCTCCGCAAGCCGCGCGTTTTCACAAAGATCGCGCAGCACGCTCCGCGGCAGCTCTTCCGTCTCGGCGTCGCAAGCGCGCGCGAGCGAGCTTTTTATATCTTTCCCGACGGCGCAATTTGCCTCGATACAAAGATCCCTGACCGCGGCAGTCACAGCCTCCGCCGAAATTTCCCTGACAGCCTTCATGCGAATACCCCCCTCGCGTGTGAATGATAAACCATTATGCCACACAAAAAGCGCGGGCGCGAAGCTTAAGGCGCGTAACGAGACTTGACAAGACGAAAATATTTATGCTAATCTAAAATCAATATTTCGATTAGCATAAATGAGGTGAGCCTGTGTATATATCTCGTAAAATCGAGACCACTGTGCGACGTATAAGCAAAACCTTCCCTGCGCTGATGTTAACAGGCCCGCGTCAGTCCGGTAAAACGACTATGCTGAACTGTTTGAGTGAGGATGGACGCAGGTACGTTTCTTTGGACGATCCGGGCGACCGGTTATTCGCTAAAACCGAACCTTCCGCGTTCTTAGAGAGGTATTCCCCGCCTGTCATCATAGACGAAATTCAATATGCTCCCGAAATCCTGCCCTACATCAAGATACACGTTGATAAACACAAGAGGAACGGAGATTTTTGGCTGACCGGCTCACAAATGTTCCATATGATGAAGAACGTATCGGAAAGCCTTGCAGGCAGAGTCGGCGTCGTGAATCTTTTCGGGCTGTCGAATAGTGAGATCACCGGAACTCTTTTTGATTCGTTCACCACCGATAAGGATATTTTGATGAAGCGGCTGGACCGCGCGCGGCGCATGACTTTGCCGGAGATATTCGAGCGTATCCATTTGGGAGGTATGCCACGGGTTTACGAACAGCAGGGACTTGATTTGGACGAATATTATTCGTCTTATGTGCAGACTTATCTGAGCCGCGATGTGCGTGAGCTGACGCAAGTGGCCGACGAGCTGGCGTTTTACCGTTTCCTGTGTATAGCGGCGGCACGGACGGGCACCCTTGTGAGTTACGAAGCGTTGGCGAAGGAAGCTGAAATTTCGGCTCCCACCGCCAAGCAATGGCTGTCCGTGCTGGTGTCCTCCGGTGTGATTATATTGATCGAGCCATACCACAATAACGTATTGAAACGAGTAGTGAAGGCACCGAGGATGTACTTCCTGGATACGGGGCTTGCGGCTCACCTGACAAAATGGCAAAACGCCGCCGTCTTAGAGAGCGGGGCGATGGCAGGAGCGTTTTTTGAGACTTACGTTGTATCGGAAATCTATAAAAGCTTCGTGAACGTAGGAAAACGACCGCCGCTATATTATTATCGCGACAGCAACACGAAGGAAATCGACTTGATTATCCTGCGGGACGGCACTCTGTATCCCATAGAAATCAAAAAGAGCGCCAACCCGACAGGGGCGACCAAACATTTTACGGTATTGAATCCTGTCGCGGATGATAAAAACTTTGATGAACTGACTCGGCAGCTGAAAATGGAAATCGGCCCGGGCTGTGTCGTATGCCTTGCGGGCGACCTGCGCCCCATTGACAAGAAAAACTGGGCTGTTCCCGTATGGTTGATTTGAGTTTATTTTATCGAAAAAGAAGGCGCGGATAAATATGATGAGAAACCCTGAACAAACCATCGGAAATTTGATAGACAAACAGAGCGTATCCTTCATAGCCTCGATTGACGGCGACGGCTTTCCCAACATGAAAGCCATGCTCCCGCCCCGCAAGCGTGAGGGCATCCGAGAGTTTTGGTTTACCACCAACACATCTTCCATGAGGGCAGCTCAGTATCGGACGAACCCAAACGCCTGTATTTATTTCTGCGATAAGCGATTTTTCCGCGGGGTTCAGTTGATTGGCGTGATGGAAGTTCTCACCGATCCCGAATCCAAAGAAATGATCTGGCGGGAGGGCGACACTATGTACTATCCCGGCGGCGTAACCGATCCCGATTACTGCGTGTTGAAGTTCACGGTTCACAGCGGACGATATTACAGCAATTTTAATTCAGAGAGCTTTGATGTGGGTAAACCTGATGAATGACCTGATAAATAATATAAACAAGATTCACACAACTAAATCGGGCGTTGAACTAATTCATGATGACAGACGAAGCATACCGCAGCCACTGTGGCCTTTGGCGTAAGTTGAGGATGTTTATACGGATGAATTTATACAATGCTGGTGTGTGCGTGATCAACTATCATCAAGTAAAATGCATATTCGCAGACAGCGAACTTGATGAAGCTTCAGTTATCCGAAATTTTCGGATAACTGCGGCGGACGGGGAAACATACGACACCAGGCACTATAACCTGAAAGCGATTATAGCGGAAAGAGCGATTGACTATGAAATATAACGACACCGAAATCATGATGTATCAATCTGATGATGGTACCACCAAAATAGACGTGCGCATGGAAGACGAAACGGCTTGGTTGTCGCAGGCGCAAATGGCGGAGCTGTTTCAAACGACGCCGCAAAATATCACGTTGCATATCAAAAACGTGTATTCGGAGGGAGAGCTTTCCCAAGAGTCAACATGTAAGGATTACTTACAAGTTCAAGATGAAGGCGGCAGAAGTGTTTCGCGAAATATTAGACACTACAACCTTGATGTCATTATCTCAGTCGGATATCGCGTAAAATCGCTGCGCGGCACGCAGTTTCGCATTTGGGCGACGGAACGGTTGAAGGAGTATATCGTCAAAGGTTTTACCATGAACGACGACCTTCTGAAGAAAGCGGGCGGCGGCAACTACTGGAAAGAGCTTTTGGAGCGCATCCGCGACATCCGCTCCAGCGAAAAAGTGTTTTACCGCCAGCTTTTAGACCTGTTTGCGACAAGCGTTGACTACGATCCTAGATCGGAGGAATGCAGGCAGTTTTTTCAGGTCGTGCAGAACAAAATGCACTATGCGGTTAATATGCAAACCTCCGCGGAGATTATCTACAGCCGCGCCGACGCCGATAAATCGTTTATGGGAATGAAAAGTTTCTCAGGCGAGCAACCCCGCAAGGACGACGCGATAGTGGCAAAAAATTATTTGGACGAAAAAGAACTTGCGGTGCTGAACCGCATGGTATCGGCGTTTTTTGAGCTTGCGGAACTTCACGCGATCAATCATGAACATATGTACATGCGAGACTGGCTGCCGCAGGTGGACGATTTTGCCCAGCGGTACGGCAAGGGTATACTGCAAAACGCCGGTACGGTCAGCCGCCAAGCCGCAATTGAAAAAGCGACCGAAGAGTATAAAAAATATCGTAAGCGCATAGAAGATCTGCCCACTCACGCCGAACGCGATTATCTGGAGAGCATCAAACAAGCGCAGAAGAAACTTAAAGGCAAAACCGTGGGTGAGAGAGAGTGAGGGATGTTTGGAGAAAAGTTAAACTTGGGGATATATGTAGTAAAACAGGGAGTGGTGTAACACCTCGTGGTGGTAAGGAATCATACAAGGAGCGGGACATCTCCCTTTGCGCAATCGGCGGGCGCGCCGCTTGACACACCTTTCCGAAAAGAGGAAAATACATCGCGTAAAGCATCGGGGGAGCTGTCCGGCGTGGGTCGGATTTGCTGAGAGGAGGCCGCGGCCTCGACCCTTGGAACCTGATCCGGATAATGCCGGCGCAGGAAGGTGAGGAAACGCCGATTCGCTCGGTATTTCGCAAATCTTTTTCATTCCAGGAGTGCAACCAATCAACCCCCGTGCGCATAACGAGCAAGGGGGTCTTTTGTTATGAGTACGGTCACGGTCAGCGAAGGTTCGGTACGGATAAGGAAACTGACGGAGGGCGCGCTGTGCGTCGCGCTCTCGGTGGTGTTGTCGTATCTCAAGTTATTCAAGATGCCGCAGGGTGGCTCGATCACGCTCGAGATGGCGCCGATTTTGTTTTTCGCCTATCGCTGCGGCGCGAAGTGGGCCGTCGGGGCGGGGGCGCTCTCGGGGCTGCTGCAAATGCTCTTCGGCGGCTCGATCTATCATCCGGTGCAGGCTATCCTCGACTATCCGGCGGCGTTCGCGTGCGTGGGGCTGGCGGGCGCGTTCGGCGAACGCCTTATTTTGGGTGCGCTCGCCGGGGGAGCGGCCCGCCTGGCGTGCCACGTCATATCGGGCGCGGTCTTCTTCGCGGCCTACGCCCCGGCGGGGCAGAACCCGTGGATATACTCGGCGGTTTACAACATGACCTTTATGATTCCCGCGCTGATTCTCTCCGGGGGCGCGGCGTGGATTCTATGGAAGAAGCTGGGAGATACTACGCCGCCGCGCTGAAAAGCTCAAAGCGTAAAAGCGGTATTGGCGAGGCTCGGCTGATCCCCGGCGGCGAGACCGCTCGGGATCACCGCGTCCCGCCGCCCCCGCCGCCTCCTGAACCTCCGCCGCCTCCGCCGGAGGAACCGGAGCCGCCTCCGCCGGAGGACGACGGGCTGTAGGCTCTTCGGGAGGAGCCGCGGTACGCGTCGGAGTGAATATAGACGGAGCATTCGCTGTCCGAGCGGTACGAGGGGTTGATCTTCGAGAACTCCCTCTCCAGCTTATCCGCTATGCCCAGGAGATTAGCGAAGGCCATCCAGCTGTCCCATAGCTCAATGTGCTCCGTGCCGCGTTTCTCCAACAGGGAGTAGTTGCTGAGATAGGCGGCGAAGCCGAGGACGCTCGCGAGCGTTTCGCGTCCCTCCGCGGTGAGCTTGCCGTATTTTGACCTTGGCTCGCCCGGGAAGATGTGCCGCCGGACGGCGAATGCAGGCAGCAGGAGCAGGAAGCCCGGGCTGATAAAGACGGTTGCGAGGAACGAGAGAAGATACGGGACGATTCCACGCGGGCTGCGTTTTTTGCGGCTTTCGTCGATCCAGCCGCGCTCCAGGCAGTAGCCCGGGCTTTTTTTGACGAAGTCTCCATCGATGTTTTGAAGCGCTTCGCTCTGATAGTTGCGGAGGTTTCGCCGGTAAGCCTTGATAAGGGTGCCTTCCGGTTTGGTTATAGCCTCGGCGGCGACGTTGAAATAACGTCTCTCGCAGAGGCCCTCGAAGCGCGCAGGACGCGACAGTAGACAAATTTGCCCATCGCCCCCCGGCTCGATCCGAATGTGCTTCTTGTATATCCAGGTAATCATGAAGGTGTTAAGCATCTCCGGAAGCCGGTATACCACCGTCAAAAGGTGGGCGATCGCCTCGAGCGTCTCCTCCGGCGGAACGCTGCGCGGCGGCTGCCGCTTTATGCCGCGCCGCGGCGAGGAACCGCGGATGGAGGAGAAGGCGAAAAGGAAGGCAGAGAAGAAAACAAATAAGATTGCTCTGTTGATATAGAGGTGCAACATGTCCGAAGCCGACGCCTTCGGCGCTTCCGAGCGGAAGTGTCCCATGGCGTCGCCGCTTGGGCCGTTGCCGCGGATGGCGGCGAGCTTGGGGTATTCGCTCATCTTCGCCGGGGGAAAGCCGGACGCGGGCATGATGAGCGCGAGCTCCACAAAGTGCCCCTCCTTGACGTCGTTCGCCGTGATCGTATAATCCACGCTCGTCACTTTGACTTCTCCGTCGAAGCCGAAGATCCAGAAATGGTGATCCGAGCCGATGGAGTCTGGCGGCACGACGCGCAGCGACACGTGTTTCGCGCGCTGAAATTTCTTGGTGATGAACTGCCAATAGAGCGCGGCCTTAGCCGGTCCGTCCGTATCCGCGTGGAGGGTGACGACGTCGTGCAGGCGGTAGCGGATATTATAAACGTGCCGCCCGTTCTCCGGCCCCACTCCCCAGCAGAGCTCGGGGCCTTTTCCCGTCATGTTTATGCCGCACTTGCCCGCCTTCTGCGCCCTCGACGCTTTGACGTCCCAGTTTGGAACGAACTGATACGGGACGCCGTTTTCACTGACGGAAAAATCGCTTATCGACTCGGTTTTCATGTCGAAGAGCTGCTTAAAATTCTCGGTGCCGCCGTTGATGACCATGTCCCACGTCTCTTCGACGACGGCGCTTCCGTCGCGCTCCAAGCCGGCGGTGATATAGATGTTATTAATCCTGCTCTTATCCGCCGCGAACGCGGCAGGGGCGAGGCAAACGCAGAGCGCAAGCAGCGCGAAGAACGCCGGCGCGGCCGCGCGGGCGCGTTTGGCGAGGTCAGTCATTAGGGTAATCCCGTTTGTCCTTGTCGCCGCTGAGATAAAGCTTATTCATCTCCCTTGCGCCGAGTACGCCGGCGACGAGGTTGTTGGGGAACTGCTGCACGAAGACGTTGTAGCGCGTGACGGTGTCGTTGAAGATCATGCGGCTCTTGCGCACAAGATTCTCGTAGTGGTCGGCCTTTTCGATAAAGGCGGAGTAGAGTCCGGAAGCCTTGAGATCGGGATAGCTCTCGGCGAGCGCGTTGACGACGCCCATTGACCGGCGCAGCGCCTCATCGCGGCGGTCGAGCTCCTCCGGCGTAATCTTGCCGCCGCGGGCCGTGATAATCGCCTCGAGCGTGCCCGACTCGTATTCTTTGTAGTCCTTCAGCTTGCGGTTGATCTGCGCGATAAGGTCATAGCGCGACTCAGTCTGCGCGAAAATCTGATGTAGACTGTTCTCGCACATCTGTCTGAGCTCGACAATGCGCCTCTGGACGAAGATGGGATAAGCGACAAAAACGACGAGCAGAAGCGCGAGCAGAACCGATATTCCCATTAGGAATCCCCACCTTCACATATTTTTTAGTTTTCACCAAGAAACATTGTACCATAATCCTGTTTTTACGATTTGCCTTTTGAAGCGCCCACTTGGCTACGTCACGAACTAACTTGTTCCAGCTTCGATGGGCTTGCTCAAGACGGTTTGCGGTCATAGAAGATGCTTTTGCCGGATACATTCTACGCTCTTTTATAAAAACAGCGATGCGGAGCAGTAGACAAGCAATAGCGCCATCACTGTGTTTATAATTTTTGAATGTTTTCCGAGCACCTTGCCGAACATCAACCCAAACAGCGCCCATATTACAGCAGCGGAAAAGACGATTGCGACCAAACTCATTGAAAAAGAAAATATTACGACGGTTGACTGATAAAAAGGAAGTATGTACGAGGACATGCCGGTAATGGCACCGATGTATATTTTGGGATTGACGAACTGCAAGAGCATAGCCGATAGAAA
>Ga0153940_1000578_pt1 | contig 18132 bp, 14 predicted proteins | sample TSNJ024MetaG_FD_104736 | JGI IMG/M metagenome (GOLD analysis project Ga0153940, IMG submission 104736) | Attine ant fungus gardens microbial communities from New Jersey, USA - TSNJ024 MetaG | ecosystem: Host-associated > Fungi > Mycelium > Unclassified | place: USA: New Jersey, Brendan T. Byrne...
GTATTGATCAGCTCCGCCGTAAGGAATGGTAGAGACATCATATCCTTCCGGATATGATATGGTTCCATCCTCATTTAACACATAATGTATCCCCTCAATACCATCGATCAGCAAGGTGGCTACTTCAGCATCTGTATAGATTGCCTCCATTAATTTCCAGCTTTCATCCGGGTGTTTTGTGGCAGCATTGATTCCGTAGCTGATGGATGCATAACTGTTGCTCTCTGTCCATGCGGGAATTACATTAGCCATCGTTATCCCTGCAGGCACAACATTGCTGTTATTGGAAAGGTAACAGAATGCTTTCCCGTTCTTAACCAATTGATATCCTGTTTCCGTATTACTCAAAGCATCAGCCATAATCAAACCATCCTGATACCATTTATGAGTATAGGCACAATAATCTTTAAAATCATCTGTAGCAAGCAAGTTTTCAACTTTGTCTGTCTGTCCGCAATCAGCCAGAACACCAATATAAGATTGATCTCCCAAACCATCCCAGGTCCATCCGCCGCTCATCTTAGCACCGGTTTGCGGAACCATGGCATACAGATCAGTATAGGCTTCCTTTACTTTATAAAGCAACTCATCCAATGCTTCCAGACTATTGATCCCGGCAGGATCTATCTTCATCTCTTCCGCAATCTCTTTCGACATCATCACATCATAGGTATTGGCAAAATTTCTTAAATTTGTAATACTGTATAAAGATCCATTCACACGTGTTCCGTTAATCTCATCCTCCGACCATACACTCTTAAAAGCATCACTGGCATTCTCATAATAATCATCCAGGGGAAGCAGCTGGCCATTCGATACATATGTACTCAGAGGTGTCTTGAACAAGGTCAGCACATCAACCTCATCACTGGTTAACATCAGATTCGTCTGCTGTGTCCATGAACCGGAATTAATAAAGGTCAGCTTCACCTGAATTTGATACTTCTCTGCTAATATTTCATTCAGCTTCTCCTGTACGGCAGCGGCATCTGAAAAGTCATAAATACTAAACAATGTGAAATTTAATGTAACCATATCTTTGACATCTATTTTTTCTGTATCCCCAGCACCTTCCTGTGTATCTGCTCCGTCGTTCCCGCTATTAGTTCCCTCATTGGCTTTCACTTCTGACTCTGTACTACCGGCATTGCTGCCGCACCCTATAACGGATATAACAATCATCGTAATACAAAGCATCATAACGCTCAACTTTTTCAATATCTTGCTCATAGCATATTTCCTCCATAATCATTTTGTTTTGTAAATAGACACTGTCCATGTACTTCCAAGGTACTTTACATAACTACCTTCAATCGATTAATTAAGATTATACCTTACCAAATATCTTAATTCTGTCACTTTCATGACCTGGGGCTATCCCTTTTGTGACTTTATCGACTTGTACCTATTGTGACGAAAGAATCGCTATATTAACTGTCCCTTATGGAGCTGCCGATATTCCTGAGGAGTCATATGTTCCATTTTCTTAAACATTCTTGAGAAATATGAAAAATTATCAAATCCGGCTTTTGAAGCAATAATACTAATTGAAAAATTCGTAGTTACAAGAAGTTCTTTGATATATTTCATTTTCACTTCAATTGCATAATCTTTATACGCATATCCGGTCTTATTTTTAAACATCCTGGAAAAATATTCTTCATTCAAATATACATGCTGTGCAACTTCGCTTCTGGATATATTCTTATTGATATTATCCAGAATATATTTTTGAGCAATTGCTACCGGATCAACTTCTTCTCGCTCCTGAGGAATATTATGCAGACAGGTCAGACAGTACTCGATAGCTTCCATAAGTGCCTCATAGCTCTGATACGCACACATATATTTTTCATAGGAATAATCCATGGTAAATATACTCTGACTGTTTAACTGTTTCCTCTCAAAAATGGAAAAAACTGCCTTGCTAAACTCATAATGAAGGGTCTTCATCATCTCTATATTGATAACCTTCTCCCTCTGGGCTCCTTTTAAAAATCTGCTGATTGCATTTTTCACCAATGCACCTTCTCCATTATTAATACGTTTCCTCCACTGATTAATTTGCAGAGAATCATACATCTTCTCGTTATCGGGTCTCTTCGATATTTCCTCAAATACCTCCGGCAGCTTCATAACATTATCTTGTCTGATTGATGCCAACCGCTGTATACTCTGATACAAGTCCTTCTCATTCAAATTACTAATATATACCGCTGTTTCGAATTCCATATTCTTTCGTATAAAATCATGTGCACGGCAGATTCCTTTCCTGAAAATCTCGTATGAAAATTCTGCATATTCTCCATAAAATAGAGCAAAAAAGTCATTCGTACTTATATGAGAAATCAAAACATCACAGGAAACCTCCTGAAAAATTTCTTCCAGCACATTATACAGCACCAGTTTTATCAGTTTATCATTCCATTCCTCCTGGTTCTTTTTCCACCTTACAATTTGAAAATCCGCACAAAAATAACAACCATTTTGAAATTGCTTTTGAAATATCCCCCTGAACTTTTGAAATAAATCATCTGCCTGAGTATCTTCAGAAACCAACATTTTTTCAAATATACTATCCAAAACCACTTCCTTATGAGTCTTTAAAAAATCCTGGGTCTGTTCCAACTGCGTCAATTTCTGTTTCTGTCGTATTCTGGCATATACTTTCCGAAGGGCAGCTTCTACCTCTTCGAATCTGGCCGGCTGCAGAATATAATCATAGCTTTCCAAACGAATCGCTTCTTTCGCATAACCAAAATCAGCATAGGAAGTTAGAAATATACATTCCACTTCTTTTCTGTTCTCTCGTACCCACTGTAATAAGGACAGTCCGTTTTCCTCCGGCATCTCAATATCTGACAGCATAATATCTACCTGATATTGATCAAACAGCTTCCTTGCCTCCCTGGCACTGAATGCCGTATATACCTGATCAATATGTAACTTCTCCCAGTTTATACCATTTTTAAAACTCTTCACTACGTCCTTCTGATCGTCAATAATCATTACATTCATAATCCCTGCTCCTTATTACAAGGGATAATCAGTTCACTCACTGCACCCTTTTGATTATGAAAAAAACACTCCGCACTATCCCCATATAGTAAGAAGCATCTTTTTTTTAGATTAATAATGCCGATTCCCATTCCCCGAATATCCCTTAGCTGCCTGCTGTTCAATATTTCCAAAATTTCATCCGAATACCCCTCTCCATTATCCGATACTGTCAAATCAATAAATCCTTCCTGCTCTGTATGTAGAAAGATTGCTTTGATTGTCAATCGTAATTTGGTCTCCCCCTCATTAAGTTTTGCATATTTAAAAGAGTTTTCCACAAATGTCTGAATGGCCAGAGCAGGTATTGTGCATTCCATGACCTCCGGGGCAATCTGCATTTCACAGCTTACCTTCCGATAAGATATTGTATTCTGTAAATCCATATAATTCTGGACATATACCACTTCCTCCCTGACTTTTATTACCTGATTGTCACTTTGAAGCAGATAGCGCAGATGTGCTGAAATACTAAAAATCAAATTCTGCATTTTCTCATAACTCTTTTCAATCGTCAGAGCATTTAATGATTTCAGACAGTTTAAAAAAAAATGCGGCTTCAGCTGCAACTGTAAGTATTGCATCTGAGCCTTCTGTTTATCCAGTTTCTCTTCATAGGATTCAACCTTCAGGCGTTTTATCTCCTCTACCATGGTATATAAGGTATCCTGTACTTCCTGGAATTCCAATATTTTTGTCTCGCCCCTTACCTTAATATCCCACTGCCCATTTCCGATCTGGTTCATAGTATCTGTCAGATCATATAAAGGTTTAAGAAGCTGCTTTCTTAAGAAAAACTGTAAGAAGATAACAAAAGCAACGGAAAAAGCTGTAACCAAAAGAGGTAATACCTGCATCACCGGAAGTTGGCTCCAGAAATCATTTTTTACTTTCATCTGAAAAATCACATCCAGACCCGCTATGGTTTCCTGATACACCAAACTGTTATCACTCTTTTCCTTAATTGTCTGGTGGGTGTCTATAATAGAGATCTCAGTCTCAGTCAGTGTATACTCTTGTATATCAAAATCAAACTTGTTCAGGCTGATAATACCTACAACTGCAGCTCCCTTTTTTTCATACAGCCTGGCTGCAAAAAAATCTTCTTCCAGCTGTATCAGAAACCATCCATTATCATACCCCGGTTCCTGCATTTTTTCCAAAACTGTCTCCTTAAGATAAATTTTTTTATCAAAATCAAGCATATTATGAAATGAGTATCTGCAGCTCTCACCATATTCATAGAATAAAACAATTCCTTTCAGTTTTGTTCTTGAAAGCATCTTACTGTTCATTTGCTTACTAAAGAAATAAGCAGATGAATAAATCGAAAACTCGTCCTGATTTGCAGCCAGCGTTTCGAAATTCTGGTTTTCTATGCAGGACTCCCTGATTAAATCCTCAGCAGCTGCCATAGATTCATCTATAGCTGTTATGCATTTATTGAATCCTTCCAGCGTTGACTGCTTCCTTTGATTCCAATACACTAATAAAGAATAGCAATCAAAAACTACAAGAAGAACTAACAGCGAAAAATACCCAATCATGACCAACCAGATTAGCTGCTTTTTAAGTGAATATGTACCTTTTCTCTTCTTGTCCATAATTTACCTTTTCTCACATTTACATACTACTGCTCATTGAACGAAGATATTCTATCATTATCTTGACAATTTAGTAAATAAATCTTGAAATAGTTTATCTCTTCTAATTCCATATACATATTTTATGAAATGTCTTGATTTATCTACGGAATAATGATGATCATATTCCGGAATAGGGCTATGCTCATATCTTTCAAACATAAACGCTTCATCCAAAAGCCATGCAACTGCAGTTACATCCCAGATTGTCCGGCTCCAGCATTTACTTTGGTTAAATTTCATGGCTTCTTTCATAGTAACATCTACCAGATAGTCGCAGAGTTTATTTTTCCCGCAAAGCCAATATTCCAACTCGGGACCTGTTGTAGTAAATGCAGAAACCACCCCCATGCACGGAAGCTGCACCAATGGCACCCCACACGCAAACACAATCCTGGCAGCCGCAATATCCTGACTTAAATTAAATTCACGATTATCATGCCAATCATGTGCATTACCTCCCAGCCAAACTACTACAATCTTATCGATCAATTTCGGTTCTAAGAGTAACGCAGATGCCACATTCGTTATTGCACCTATGGCGATTACATAAAGAGGATCATCATCACATCGGCTCATTGCACGTTCAACCAGATCTCTGGATGCCTCTGAAATTACAGGCATCTTCTCATCAGAAAGATAGGCAGTCGCTCCACGGTATACAATATTTTTTCGCTCCTCTCTATCAAGCAATTCTAATATATTCATTATCTCGTTATAACTTTTTTCCATTCCATCAGCAGGTCCTGACGAATGCTCATTAAAAAACGGAGCCGCATAGATTGCTTTTAGCTTTAGCTTCTCATCTGACTTAATTAAATAAGCCAATGCATATTGATCATCGATTTCATTATAAGCATCCGTATCAATAACAACATCAATTGGTTTAGCCGGTTTCTGCAGTCTTTGTATTAATCTCATATTGTCCATATTCATACTTCCTTCTGTATTGGCTGATTTATCAACTTATACTGGTGCCATTTATATTTATATATTACATGCAATCCATTAATTATGATTATATCTTACCTGATTTCTTAGTTCTATCACTTTTATGACCTGGAGCTATTCTTTTTGTGACTTTAATGCGATGTGTATAAATACAGCCGCTTTTGCTTAGATTCATAGCAAAAGCGGCCGAGCCAGATTATTGAGTACTCCTGTTACTCCTCTACGATACTATTCGCTAATGGAAGCCAATCAAGAGCTTTGACAAGATAGGTATCCCAAAAATCCCAATGATGGATTCCTGGTCCCTCTTCCCACGTAAGCGGTAAATCCAATGCCAGTAATTCATCGCGAACTTTTATGTTGCCCTCATAAATAAAGTCTTCCGTACCGCACGCCTGATAAAGCAGAGGAATCTTCTTTCCGCTTTTTGACAACGTTTTTGCCATACTGACAATATCACACTGTTCCGCATCATAATACTGCATCTCGTCACCATATACATGTTTTGCAATATTCTTAACATGATCCTGATTTTTTGTTTTCATCCCCGCAATAGGTGCCAGTCCCCCTGACAGAGAAACCGCCGCCGCGTATTTCTCAGGATTTTGAAACGCTGCCTGAAAAGCACCGTATCCTCCCATCGACAAACCTGCGATGAAATTGTCCTCTTGTTTTGCAGAGAGCGGGAAAATGGATTGCATGGCATGCGGTAATTCCTGTGTGTAATAATTATAATAATTCCCCGCATATGGTATATTGGTATACATACTGTTATCGGCACTCGGCATCACTACGGCCAGCATATGATCTTTTGCGTATGTCTCAACACGGGTATAGCGCTGCCAATCGCTGTAGTCACCGTAGCCGCCATGCAGCAGATATAATGTCTGATATTTTTGTCCACGGGTGGGATAGTCATTGGGAATTTCCCGAAATAAATCACTCGACTCAGGAAGTGGTAAAATGACATTAACACTCACATTCCCACCGATCTCCTTTGAAAATATTTTACATTCAAACAATGACATAAAAACCTCTCCTTTCGTCCAAATCACAATGTGGGATGTTATAAATCTTTTTCTCAGTGTGATTGGAAATCATGCGGTCTTTTTGATGGCCGCTTTTGTGTTTTGCTTACTCATAAAGCTGTCCATTGCGACGGCAAAAAGCATAATCACACCTTTTATCACACTCTGCCAATATGACTGGATGTTCATAAGTGTCATCCCATTGGATAGCACCCCAATAATAAGAATACCAATCAACACACCAGATATACGTCCTACTCCGCCTTTCGCAGAAACACCTCCCAACATGTTGGCTGTAATGGCATCAAAGGAATAAGAACTACACACCGAAGTGTTTACGGAGTTGAGGCGGCTTGCCGTGAGCAGACCAGCAATCGCAAAGAGAAATCCCGCAATTGAGAAACATAAAATCTTAATTTTTTTAGGGTTAAGTCCCGATAGACGTGCTGTTTCACGATTTCCTCCCACAACATAAATATATCGTCCCAGAACAGTCTTGTTTAAAATAAAACTGCCAAGCAGGAGCAATACAAACATGATGATAATCGGAATCGGAATAATACCTATATACCCCTGACCCCAAAACTTGAACCCTTCCGGAAATGACGAAATGGCCTTACCGTCGCATAACAGGTAGGCAATGCCCCCCAGAGTGGTTGAAAATGCCAATGTACCGATAAAAGGTGCTATGTCCAGCTTGTTAATAGAGAAACCAATGATGAAACCAATCAGTGTACCGATTATAAGCGTCACTATGATGGTGAACCAGACAGGCTGGTTGAATGCCACCATCATTTTGGCGGCGAAAATAGCAAGCACTGTCATAGCCGAACCTGACGACAAATCAATAGCACCCGAAAGCATGATAAACGCGATGCCAAGTCCACAGATGCCGAGTACGGCCACCTGGCGGGTGACATTGAGCAAATTATTGACCGAAAAAAAGTATTCGGTGGAAAAGGTAAAATAAATGCACAATATCACCAATACAATTGTCATCATATACTTTTTTACTAAATTGATGACCATAATAGAATTCATATCTGTTTCTCCCTTCGTTATGACTGTCCAGAGGCGTATTCCAACACAGTATGCTGGTCAAATTGATCACGGGAAATCAGTTCTCCCGTTTGTCTTCCCTCACACATAACCACGATACGGTCAGACATACCAAGGAGCTCTTCCATGTCTGACGAAATCATCAAAATTGCTTTTCCTCCACGTGCAAGTTCACATATTAAACGGTAAATTTCTTGCTTAGCTCCTACATCAATACCACGCGTCGGCTCATCGAAAATAAAAATATCACAACTGGATGAAAGCCATTTCGCAAGAACCACCTTTTGCTGGTTTCCGCCGGACAGCGTTTGTACCTCCCGCTTGACCGTTGGTGTTTTGATTTTCAACTTGTCAACATACTCCTTCAGGAGAGCATCGTCTTTCTTGCTGTTGATCACACCATATCTTGACACCTTGTCCAGTGCGGCGATATCCGCATTCATTTGTACGGAAAGAGCGAGCACAAGTCCCTGCATTTTACGATCCTCAGGGAGCAGAGCAATACCGGCGCGTATCGCTTCTGCAGGCGATTTAAAGTGCACGGGAACACCCTTCACCATAATTTCACCACTGTATATCGGTGTTGATCCGATTATGCCATGAGCAACCTCTGTACGTCCCGCGCCGACAAGACCCGCAAATCCCAGAATCTCACCCCTGCTAAGCTTAAATGAGACGTTTTCAAATCCAACACCGCTTAAATCCTTTGCTTCCAGCATCACCTCACCGATTTCCGCACCGGAACCGGGGTAGTTTTCAGCAAATTCCCGTCCTACCATATATCTGATCAGTCCGGTTCGGTCAATATCATCTATCCTTTGGGTAGTTACATATTGACCGTCCCGCATAACCGAGATACGATCCGCAATGCGAAATACCTCTTCAATACGGTGTGAGATGTATATGATGGTGACACCTTCGGTTTGTAAGCGCTTTATTGCCTTGAAAAGAATATCCACCTCTTTATTGGAGAGCACCGAGGTGGGCTCGTCCATCACAAGTACTTTGGGATTACGTACCAACGCCTTTCCAATCTCCACCATCTGCTGATATGCGGTAGGCAGTGATGCTACAAGTGCCTTGGGGTCAATAGAGACATCCAGACGCTCAAATATTTCATAAGTCTGTTTCTCCATACTTTTAGTATCCAGCAAAAATCCGTATATGCACGGTGGGATTCCTGCAAAAACGTTATCCATAACACTCATGCCATTTACCAGGTTCAATTCCTGATAGATAACCTGTATGCCGTTTTCACTTGCAATTTTGGGTGTCATTTCACTATATTCTTTTTCATTTACAACGATCAGACCTGCATCAATTTTAATCGCACCAGCCACAGCTTTAATCAGCGTGGACTTCCCGGCACCATTTTCTCCCATCAAGGCGTGCACCTCACCAGGCATGAAATCCAGAGAGACATCATCCAGCGCAACAACGCCGGGGTATTTTTTGGTAATGTTTCTCAGGGAAATACAGTACTCCTGCATCAAACTTTTCCCCCTATTCTTATTTGGCAGAGCCGGGACATTTTACTGACCCGGTCTACCGTTAAATTATAAAGTATTACTTCATTTTTTAATTTCCACCCAATTGTAATCATACGCCCACCCATCAACATTACTCTGATTCACTACCTTTGGAGGAATAGTAACAGACATCGATTCGGGGTCTGTACCTTGTAATAAAGCGGCGACAACGTCTATGATAGCCAGCGGGGTAGCTGTTGCACCAGAATCTGCCGTTCCGCGGAATGCTCCCCCCTCTTTCAATGCTGCAATGGCATTTTGTGTTCCATCCACTCCGTAAATCGCATATTCATCTTCATTAAGTCCCGCTGCCTTCAGTGCTTCATAAGAACCCAGGCACATAGAATCAGCGGCACCAAAAATGACTTTCAGTTCAGGATAGCCTTGTAACCAATCTTCCATGATCTCATATCCGGTACGTCCGCCGGAACGATCAAAGGTCTGTTCAATGAATTCCACATTACCTGTCACTGTATCCTGCACACCCCGTTGGAATGCCTGCGTACGGATTATCAATGTGCCTCCCCAAATCGCGATCAAACCGACCTGAGCACTGCCCTCCATATTTTCGTTGATCCATTTCCCAGCCTCAATACCTAAGATATAACCGGCATCTTCATCGCTCTGGATTACACCAAAGTCCATTGCCTCGACTTCAATAGCGGCTATCACACAGGGAAGATCCGGATTGATATTTTTTGCCGCTTCTGTCGCTGATGTTGCTACATCGGTGTCCATGGGACTGAAAACAAGTGCATCCACACCCATAGTGGCATAATTTTCAGCCGCGGTAACCGCTTTGGTGGTATCATCATTCGTATCTGTGATAAGAACCTCATAACCTAATTCCTCACCATAACGTTTAAATTCATCTGCCATAAGAATGTAGTTGGCGTTTGTCAGATTTGCCATGACAACACCAATCCGCTGACCTGCCGGGTTGGTACTCTTATCGGATTTACCGGAAGATCCCGAACATGCAGATAGCATTAATGTGATCGTGAGAAACAAGGCCGTAATCTTAGTTAACTTTTTCATGGTATACACTCCTTTTCACTTATAATTTTTTTTAATTTAGCTACATATCACAGTGAACAAATTGCAGCAGCAATTTCATTCAGGCAGTCCTCCGACTGTGGGAACACGCCGCATTTGTCCATGAAAGCATGCGAACTGCCACTGTATGTGATGAAGGTGGTATCTACGCCGGATGCAGCAAGTTTTCTTGCATAAGTCTTATCCTGCTGCGTGAGATAATCATATTCAGCACAAATGATAACCGTTTGCGGCAATCCGTTGAAATTGGCTTCATACAGTGGCGATACATCCGGCATCCTTTCTTCTCCCGGAGCATTCAGATAATCTGATGGGAAAATATCCCGACTGGCACCAATACCCATGATCGCTCCGATGATGGGTTCCTTTTGGCTGTCATCAAAGGTATAATCCTCAAGGGAAAAGTGATACCCCTCTATGCCATCCGGATTCATTACAGAAACTGCAGGATACAAAAGTGCCTGCAAGCGAACCATATTGGTACCGGCATTTCGGTCACGATGGGAACAGATTGCTGCAATGTTTCCGCCAGCACTATCTCCGGCAACAGCAATCCGAGACCTGTCTACCCCCATGGCTGCGGCATTTTCATACAGATATCGGAGTACTTCAAAACAATCATCCAAACCCGTGGGGTACTTGTATTCCGGAGCCAAGCGATATTCCACGTTAAAAACCACAGCCCTGGCACGCTCAGCAAGAAAACGGCACGGGTTTTGTACAGCCTTACGTGAGCCACAACGCCAACCTCCACCGTGAAAAAAAACGACCGCCGGCTTAATCTCTTTATTTATTGCCGTGGGGCAACATGCAGTCACAGGAATAGCAAATCCGCCGCGTTCTACTGTGAATTCCCACTGGGTAAGCGGTTCCCTTGTGATATCAAAGTTGTCATATTCGGATACTTTGCGGATATTTTCTATGGTACCTGTACGAAATGTTTTGATCTTATTGATGTTAACAGGATCAAGTGCATTCTTATATTCTTCCGGTGAAAACACACCAAAACGGTCTTCCCCCGGAATATGTTTCGTCATAAATTTGACTCCTTGCTGCGTCCATCGGGTTGTTTTAAATTCTATCATCGATTCCTCCTTTCTTGTTATAATCGGGTATCCCATCTGCCGCAAAAAGCGTCAACCGGACTTGAACCCTTAAATGTCGATCTTCCCATCAGTTTTTCTACCAATTCGTCCAGTACCACATCAGATGAATTGTAGGTATTGATAAAAGTTTTTACACGAGGCACATCAAGCAGATGATAAGGATTTTCCAATGATATGAATACTGTGGGAATATTGTTGAGATAGTGCATGCAGTTTGATCCCATAGGCTGCGCCCACTCAATGCGTACAGTGGTTTGATTGCTTTTGGTGGCCAAATTTGCTGCATAAATGATCAAATCATATACACCAACAATATCCGTCGTAGGAGGTGTATGACCCTCACTACCTGTAGGCGGTGTGAATACCGTGATATCAAAACCTTCCTCCTCAAGTTTCTTTTGAAATGTTCCACAAACCCCTTCCTTCACCGCATATTGGGATACGCCGCCTGAACTCTCAATAGGATAAAACAATATCTTCCTATATTTTTGTGTGCTTAATGGAAGAACACCGGGCTGCTGCTTAACGAGAGTAATGGCCTTGTCAGCACACTCAGCCGCCCATTTTTTGTGCTTTTCACAACCTACTATCTGTTTTGCCCTCTGTAAATCAGGTAATCGTTTTTCCTTGTACAGGCCTAAAGCCGCTTTTACACCAAGAATTCGTATAACTGCTTCGTCGAGGCGTTCCTCAGTGATTATCCCGTCTCGAACACCCTGCATCATAAAGCCAAAGTCCTCTTTCAGATTCCGTGCAAACAGAAACATATCCGCTCCCGCCGCTACCGAGTAGGGTACGGCTTTTTCTCTGGTCATGGGGAGCGTAAACCCAGCCATTGTGGTTGCATCGGTAACAATCAAACCGTTAAATCCAAGCTTCTCGCGCAGCAATCCCTGCATCAGCTCAGGTGATAAACTACATGGGAGAATATCTGCATCCTCAATCTTTTCATTGAAATGCCTTGTGTAAGCGGGCTGCATAATATGACCCACCATACATGTAAGTGCTCCGGCATCAATGCAAGCCCTGTAAATATCACCGTAACTCGCATCCCATTCCGTACAGCTTAAATCATTGATACTGGTTACAAGATGTTGATCCCGCTCATCAAAGCCGTCACCCGGAAAGTGTTTGATAGACACCGCCATTCCTGCAGCTTGTACTGCCTTTATATATGTCAATCCCATTGCTTTCACTTTTGCAGGATCTGAACCAAAAGTGCGTGTGTTGGTAATGGGATTTCGGAAGTTGCAGTCAATATCAACAATCGGAGCGAACGCCCAATTTGCACCCACAGCCTTGCCTTCTTCAGCACATATATGCGCCAGTTTTCCTGCCATTTCCAAATCATTTGTCGCAGCTACCTGAAGCGGTGAACCAAGTAGTGTACCTTCACTTACAATCCCGTTCCCTCCCTTTTCGAGATTTGCTGCAATCAAAAGAGGGATCTTCGCTTTTTCCTGCAGATACCGGGAAAATTCCACCGCTTTTTGCAACGGAACAGTACGGTACATGCATCCGCCTGGTCTTAGAACACGGTATGTATATTCCAACTCCTCCAAAGAAGCTGTTTTGTACAATACGCAAAAGAGCTGCCCCACCTTATCTTCAATGCTCATTTCCTTCAATGTAGTATATACCCACTGTACGGCTTCGTTATCCAATAAAAATGGTATCTTTTTTAAATGAATCAATTTAGCTCCTCCACCTCATCCGGTACAACGATACCCTTCATAAAATCAGCAGGTTTGTGCTCAAGTGTTTCAAAAGCCTTCTGAATTTCGCTTAACTTAAACTCATGAGAAACCAACTCCTTGTTTTTAAATACGCCATTGTTGATATAGTTTACTGCCCTGCGAAAATCATCTGATTCACTTTGAGCCATCGGTGGATGTGCCACAATAATCTCCATACCCCGGTCTATCGCTTTTCGAAAATCAAACTCCGGACATGGCCCATGATGGCTGCTCATCAAAACCAATCGGCTTCCCCGACCCACTTTCAGATAATCCTGCGCGTCGTTTAACAGCGATGGAATACCGGTACCTTCAATGACAAAATCTGCCATATGACCACCTGTAATCTCTCTAATCTGCTCCACTACATCATTTTCTATGCTATTGATGATGTGTGTGGCCCCAAACCCTTTTGCCATGTCAAGCTTAGTCTGGTCAATATCCACAGCAATGATTCCAGCTAATAAATTTCCAGCCAGTGCCTGTATGCACCACATACCCATTGGCCCGCAGCCAAGTATAACACCAAAGTCCGCCGCTTCAGGCGCCGTAGCACGAAGTACCGTGAGTATACATTTCTGCGGCTCCCCCATTGCATATTTAGGATCAACTTCATCTGCAAGTTTTTCACATGCCGCTTCGTTGGTAACACGATAACCCGCAAATCCACCAAAGCCCCTATCCACAGCACTCACTTTATCGCCTGTTTTCAAATTTCTACATCCTGGACCCACCGCGACCACTTCACCTGAAAATTCATGACCAAGTTTATGAGGATATCCCTGGAAATTCAGAGTACCATCCCAAAAATTCAATTCCCAGTTACACAACCCACAAGCTGCAATCTTTATCATAACCTGTCCATCGCCCGGTTCCTCATCTACTTCATACAGCTCAAATTTGCGAGGCTCTACAAGGTACGCACGTTTAAATTTCATACGATACTTCTCCTTTACTTATATAATACGTCCGGCATGTCTTGAGGTAATGCATCCGGCCGACTGCAGATATTTTTAATTTCATAAAAGCTGCCTGTTTTAGCTGACTCTAGAATTCCCAATATCACTTCTGCTACATGCAGCGCAACCGAACCATTCGCCCGATGAGTCTCTCCAGTCCGCAGTGCATTTGCCATATCACTAAGCCCCATACCTCGGCAATTCTCTGTAAACCCATGTGAAAGTAATACCTCCACAGGTTCCTCTGTACCTTTGCGTACAGATACAGGACCTTCAAATTTGTTTGTATCGGGGACATTGAGCACTCCTTTTGTACCATATATCTGCACAAATGGCAGCCCGGATTCCCAATATGGAAACTGCATATCAAAGCTGACTGTCAGATTAACCACAACCCCGTTTACAAATTCCAGTATTCCCGCAACATAGGTCGGAGCCTCCACAGAGATCTTTTCCCCATAATGAGGGCTCTTCTCGGAAAGAATCGTACGCTCAGAGTATGTAATCTTTCCAAGACCTACAACTCGCTTTACCTGTCCCAAAAGTGCAACCAAAGTTGTTATATAATATGGTCCCCAATCAAACAGCGGTCCTGCTCCCTCTTTATAGAGAAAAAACGGATTGGGATGAAAACTCTCAGGACCACGACTGAACATAAATGCCTGTGCGGCAAAGGGTCTGCCAATTGAATCGTTATCCAACAGCATGCGGCAAGTCTGTATTCCGCCACCCATAAAGGTATCCGGTGCACAGCCCAAAAGCAGTCCATGTTCTTTGGCATAGGAAACCAACGCTTCACCTTCTTCTATATTGGTTGTAAGTGGTTTTTCACTGTAAACGTTTTTGCCGGCTTTCAACGCCTGCATACTTACCTTTGCATGTTCATCGGGAACAGTCAGATTCAAAATGATCTCAATAGCAGGATCAGCAAGCATCTCCTTCACTGTGGCAGCTTTTATACCAAATTGTCCGGCACGTTTTTCTGCCGCTTCAGTTATAATGTCAGCACAAGCCACAATCTCAACATTGCCAAACCGCTCCATACAATTTTTCATATAGATTTCACTGATCATTCCACAACCGATAACACCGACCTTCACATTATTCATGTACCTTCTCCCCTCTAAATAAAAATCGATCGATATCCACATAGGATAAATCCAAAACCGCATAATCTGCCTTTTCATACCCTGCAGCAGGTCCGACCGCTACTGCTTTTGCACCTGCCGCTACGGCTGCATCAATACCCGCAACAGCATCCTCAACAACAATACAATGCTGCACAGGCAGGTTTAAAAATTTTGCCGCTAACTGAAAAACCTCCGGGTCCGGCTTACTGTTTATGATTTGCTCTCCATCTACTACTGTATCAAACCATTCTCCAATGCCAATTTTTTGAATAATGAAGGATGCGTTGCGGCTGGAAGAAGCAATTGCCGTTTTTAATCCTTGTTCTTTTAATTTATTCAAAAGACTGATTACACCCGGCAGAATGTCATCTTTGGACAACTCTTCCAGCAGGCAACGGTAAATTTCATTTTTTTCCGATGCCATAAACCTCTTTTGTTCCTGTGAATAGGTTTTGCATGCTCTCTCCAGTACAATCTCCAGGCTTTCCATTCGCGAAACACCACGCAGGCGTTCATTGACCATTCGATCAAATGGTATCTTCTCCCGCTCAGCAAGCTCTTTCCATGCCTGATAGTGGTATTCATCTGTTTTTACAATAACGCCATCCAAATCAAAAATCACGCCGCAATATTTAATTTTAGATTCCTCCTTATTTGTGAAAATAAACACATTTCTTTCATGTTTATTTTCTTATTTGATCGTCATTATAAAACAAATTTATATATAATACAAGTGACACAAACTACAAATTAACCATACTATTTTTGTTTATTATGTCAATAAAAGTATTATTTTACTATATACTATACGTTTTATATGGAATAAATATGCTTTTTGCTTATTATGCAATATATGGAAATATGAAAATATATGAAAATAAACTGAGGATTTTCACAAAGTACCTGCAGCAAAAAGGATGCTCACACGATAATATGAGCATCCTTCTTGGAAATTTTATAAAATGAAATAAAAGAGCGAAAGATTATAGTAACAGCACAAAATCATCAGATACCAATTTCAGTTACACCACGTAAAATCAATTTTGGCTCTAATATAACTGTTTTCGCATAAAATTCCTTTGTATCATTTTGATTTGCCACAATCATATCTACTGCTGCAAAAGCCATCTCTTCAATCGGCATATGCACACTGCTGATGGGGGGAGCCATCTTGTCTGCATAGGTGTCGTCGTAGCCAATTATCTCCACCTCGTCGGGAACGCGTTTACCAATCTTATATAGGTACTGCATGGCACCAGCTGCATATCCATCAAACCATGCAAGAATACCAGTAATATCCGGATCATCGCAGAATGCTGTACGTGCAGCTTCATAGCCGACTCCCACACTATTATCCGGACATGGGATAATTCTGTATTTTGGTCTTTCTTCTTCCCTTATCTCTCTGATTGTACGCAGGAAACCATCCATACGTGCGTTTTCTACTTCACCTTCGCGGCCGCGTGTGATATACAAAAGATTTTTATGACCCTGTCGAATCAGATGCTTGGTCGCCATTTGAGTACCACTGGCACTGTCTACGAGTACGCGGTTAAACCCGATACAACCTGCTGTGCGTTCAATAAACACCAAAGGCATACCGCATTCCTGTAGATATATGCGCACATCTTCCCGAAGATACTCCTCCCCAAATCCACCAATCACAATACCATTCACCTGATATTGTTGAAATTTTCTAATATGTTCAAGTAATGCATCATTATTCAAATCCTCTCCATACATTACCATAGTGTGATAACCACATTGATCTGCCGCTTGCATCAACGCCGAAGTGAGTTTATAGTAAAAAAAATTCTCCGGGAGCTTACGCAAAATCAAGCCAATAATCTTCCCTTTTTTATCAGCATTGATCTTAGAAGTTTGTGGTAAAACATATCCTGTGGCAGCAATAGCTTCTTGTACTTCTATACGTTTCGCCTTAGACACATAACCCGTACCGTTCACAACGCGTGAAACCGTGGTGAGCGAAACACCCGTATACTCCGCCACATCCTGCATCGTTATTTTCTTCATCTAATGATTCCTTCCTATCTTTCTGTTGCTGTATTTTATTCAAATGGATTTTCGTGTATTTTGAGAGCTCACATTGAATTAATCAGCTCTTACTCATACAATGAAAAATTTCATATTAACTATGAAAATTCTCATTACACATTATAGTAGAATTATTTATAAGAAGCAACCCCTAAAACATCACTTTCATTAAATTCTGGAAATGGGTTCCATTTATAATATATCTCCTTTACACGAAAAAGCGCCTGCATCAGTGCAAGCACCTTTTACTCATCTTATTTAATTCTATATTCCTCTGCTTCCTGATCCGTCAGCGGCCTTTCCAGCTGTTTGACCGCATCCAGCATCCTCCGGTAATCAAATATTTTCCCATCAGATGGTTCCGTCAGCCTATATTCCACCAGTCTGTTTTAATACTGTTTCAACCACAGCAAATAATCTCTCACAAATGCCCAATATGCGTTGCCATGATCCATATCCGGATATATATTCAGCTTCACGTCTTTACCAAGTGCAGACATTGCATCAAACAAGTTCTGAGAATGATATGTCTCTACCCTCTCGTCGGCGGTTCCATGCGCAATAAAGAGCGGCGTATTTATCATTTCAGGCCAATATATTGCAGAACGTGCTATATATTCTTCGATATCAGTAGTCGGCAGGCCAACCCTTTGTCTCAATACTCTACGCATAGCTATATCAGACTCTTCATAATGCTTAATGTAACAACTAAAACTAATTTAATACATTCATTACAAATTTCATTTTTATCAACATAAAAGCATACATAAATAGTTGTTCGTACTTTTCTCATTTACACTGAATAGAATACTATACGCCAACA
>Ga0153940_1000581_pt1 | contig 18094 bp, 13 predicted proteins | sample TSNJ024MetaG_FD_104736 | JGI IMG/M metagenome (GOLD analysis project Ga0153940, IMG submission 104736) | Attine ant fungus gardens microbial communities from New Jersey, USA - TSNJ024 MetaG | ecosystem: Host-associated > Fungi > Mycelium > Unclassified | place: USA: New Jersey, Brendan T. Byrne...
GATTATTGGGATTGGCATAATATTGACGCCTCCTTATAGACTCCGGCCCCGGCAATGTCCCAAGAATCAACACTTTCGAATTTTCATCTATAATGGGCTCAAAAGAACGAATGCTGCCAAACATTTATATTCCTCCGGTGTTTACTTACGCTCTTTTCACGGGGCTTTGTATCCCTGTTACCATCAAACGTTTCAGCAAAACGACTATACCCCTCCGGTTTATCCATTTTATAACTCATAATCTTGTCCCCTCCACAAGACTCAAAACATACCGCGTATTCTTCCCGCCGCCGACAGTCCGTATCTCGCCCTTGTCCACGAGCCCTTTCAGCACCCTGACCGCCATCGCTTGAACTCTTTTCATCGTAGTATCCGCGCACTGTTGCCATTTTCGCTCTCTGCCTCCTGTGGACAATTGTGCTTATCGAACTCTCCGAAATTATAGCGTAGTTCCGGCTTTGTTAATATCGGGCGTATATTCCTATTTGAATTCGGTAGTCGTGTTTTCAGAAAGCGCCATTTCACCACCTGTCCTTATACATTCTTATACTGTTCTAATCATTCTTATCATGCTTGTCGATAGGGCGCACCTATGGCATTCCACCGGCACGTGTCGCCCAAAGCGTTGGGCTTGCCCGACATCGACAGCGACATTGGCCTGATGCATACGCTATTTGTTACAGGCCGTAAAACCGGAAGCCAGGGAAATCACTAAAGAGGGATACGACAAGTGGTGTTACAATTACCCTAAAGTCGAAGTCGAACGCACTAAGGCGGCTCGTGATGAATACAGAGCAAAGAAGAACAATAAAAAAGAGCTATTAGCTCTTTTCATATGGAATTTATAAGCAATGTTGCCAAATCGTTGTCACAAGCGTTATCAAGTGGTCAGAAACGCCGTAAAATCAACGTTTCTTACGTTCGGCTTCTCACTCCCACTCGCCGAGTTAATCTCGTTTCTAAACTTTTCTGTTTAGATATTTTGGTTCCATTTGATAGGATATGATTTCAGTTATCCCTATCCTAACGGGTTGCCGAGCTTTTGCTATCAAAAATCTATCAGTTGGTCGTTATAGTGGGTCGCATTCACTGTGCTCTTGCAAGAGGCTTGCGGGTTAAACAGGAGTTACCTTCTTTGCCAGGAGTTACCTTCTTTGCTTAAATGATAACGCATTCCCCTGCATTTGCAATCCTGTCATTATGTTGCGCTACAGCGTATTCATTATAGCCAGCAAACTCTGATAGCTATCTACATCATGGTACCTAACATTGCTTGTAGAGATTTCATTAAAAAGCTTCTTCGCACAAGAAATCTTTGCCTGCTCAATCGGTCTGAGGTTTAAGCTGTCCATTGTACCTTTGGTTTCAGCAATGAAAAAGATATGCTTGACCGCTCCCTCATAAAAGGCTATCGCCCAGTCGGGAGAATAGTTGCCAACGGGAGTAGGAATATGGAATCCCTTTGGGAGCTTTGCATACACGCACACCTCGGAAGCTGCATCTAAGTCCTGCACAAACCGCCGCTCGATGCTTTGCTCAGCCGTGCCGTCCGTGAACACATAGTCCTGTATCGCCTTATTAGCACGGAACGCTTTGTCATAGCCCTGCGAGTTTTTCTCGGCAGTAAAGATGGTGCTGTCGTATTCGCCCTCAAGTTGGTCGTAGGAGATATGCTCCACAATCATCGTAGCCTTTTGTTCTTTGATGAGCCTCACGACCTTTGAAATAAATTCTTCGGGGTTGTTGCGGAACATATAAAGTTTATCGGGATTAAGCCCTTTCAGTATCGCCCCTGCGGTTTTACGGGTAAGAATAGTCCCGTCGGCAACTTTGCCGATAAGGTCATATTTAATCTGGCTCGTTTCAGTGTGTTTAAGAGTTTGTGTTCTCGTCTTTTCCCCGTTGAAGGATGCCCCACGCTCCACCTCGTACTCGTTCATTTCTTCCTTCTGCCGCCCAATGGTAGCGGTGTACTGAAGCTGAGATACAAAGAGCTTTTCATTGATATGAGTAATAGCCTTGGAAATCAGCTCATCGCTATCGAACGAAGCAGTATAGGCGTACTTATGATTGATTTGCTTCCACAAGGTCTGGAACTCATTCTTTGCAAAGTTGTCGTTAAGCGGATTGTCCTTAACCTTGGTTTCGTGACCGTCAGAAAACATCTTATCAAGAACGCCGTCATCATAAACGGCTTGAATAAGGGTATGGATGCCCTCTGACATCGGCATTAATTCTTCTGGCAGCTCAGCAACGATATTCATTGCAATATCTGTGCGGTATTTATCCGTGACCTTACGCTTCATATCTACATAGCCATTCTGAATGAGATAGAACTCGATCATATCAGCTTTGGCACCATCAATAAGAGTGGGGACATCATCCACCTTGACATATTTACCCTTGAAATACTCGCTCGTAGCAACAGTGGGTCTGTCGTAAAGCACGGTCTTAATATCCGATTGCAAGTCGGACACGAAGCACTTATAGCTCTCGCTTGCGATAACCGTGAGCATATTTATATCGTGGACGGTATCGCCGCAGCTCTCCACATCCATACGGTTACCACTTTGGTTTACGCAAAGGCGAAGCCCACGCCCAACCTCCTGCCGTTTCGCTGTCTGACTGTCGGAATGCTTGAGCGTACAAATCTGGAATACATTCGGGTTATCCCATCCCTCACGCAGGGCGGAGTGGGAGAAGATAAACCGTGTCGGCTCGTCAAAGCTTAGCAGGCGTTCCTTGTTTTTGAGAATGAGGTCATACGCTGAAATATCGTCGGAAAACTCGCTGCCACGCTTGAGTTGACTGTCGATACTCTTGCCCGTCTTTTTATCAATGCTGAAATAGCCCTTATGAACAGCGGAGACATCGCTGCAAGTGGACTTTAAATACTTCTGATACGGGGTATCAAACAGCGTGATATTTTCATTTAGAGCGCTTATGTATTCCTGCTCGAACATCTCGCCATATTCGCCAAGCTGTTCATCGCCGTTCTCGCCATACTGGCGGTATTTTGCAACTTTGTCAATGAAAAACAGCGACAAGGACTTGATACCCATATTGTAGAGCATCTCTTCTTTTTCAAAGTGGGATAAAACCGTTTCTCTAATCTGGATACGCCGGATATCCTTTTCGGACACATCGCCGACCATCTCTCCCGTGGTAATAGCATCGCCGTTTGTAAAAGTCACCGTTCCACGAAGCGGGTCAATCTCGGATATGGTATAGCCCTTGTATTGCTCCATTTCCTGCGAAATATGATAGAGGTCATCGCCCACACGAAGAATACGGGTTTCACGGTTAATGGACTTGTTATAGCTAATTTCTAGCTCAATCCTCGCCTTCGGCGGTTTTTTGTTTGATAGCACAATCTGCTCAAGATACAGATAGCTGTCAGTCCCTCTGAAATTCTTGACCTCAAAGCCCTTGACCTCAATCTTCTTAACGAGCTTTTTGTTAAAGGCATCCAGAGCATCAAGCACATAGACAAGGTTACGTTGCTGTTTGTGCGTTGCAGAGTAATTCAGCGAAAAGAGCGGATTGAAGTTTTTAAGTGCTTTCTGCGTCACATCCCCGCCCATTTTCTGCGGTTCGTCCAGAATGATAATCGGTCTGTTCGCCTTGATAACATCAATCGGACGGCGAGAGCCAAACTCATCACGCTTTGAATAGATAACACGGGCTTCTTTGCTCTTGCCGTCCTCCTTGAGAGAGGAAGCGAAAGCCTGCGTATTGATAATCATGACATTGATGCCCGAACTGCTTGAAAAGTTGTCAAGCTGATTTAGGTTTGAGCTGTTGTAGACAAAGAAACGAGCCTTTTTGCCGTAATGCTCCATAAAGTGGTTGGCGGTGATTTCAAAAGACTTTTTCACGCCCTCACGGATAGCTATGCTCGGCACCACAACGATGAACTTGCTCCATCCGTAATTTTTGTTCAACTCAAACATCGTCTTGATATAGACATAGGTTTTGCCCGTACCTGTTTCCATATCAATATCGAGGCCGCACCTGCCTAAATCCTTTGAGAGAGAGGAAGAACGCTTAATATTGTTCTCACTCTGCAAGGTCTGAATATTTTTCAGCAGCTGCTCATCCGTCAGCACAATCGCTTCGTTTCTGTATCCCGTGTCGTTTGTCGGATCGAGGATTTCCATTTCCTCATCGGAAAGCCCCAGTTGCATTTGATGATTTTCTGGCTTAACCTTGCCAATGTCACGGATGTAGCTCAGCTTGTCGTGGTAGCCTTGTCCGTTAAAGGCTTTGATAACCGCATCAACGGCATCGGTTTGATATTGCTGTATCTTAAAATTAAACTTCATCCGTGCCGTCACCTCCAGTAATATCATCTTCCTGCTCGTAGTAGTAGGAGTAGTCCACGCCCTTCATAAACACCTCACGGTCGTTTATTTTATCGGTCAGGGCATTTTCGAGCAGCCCTTTGATGAGTGTTGGGTCCATTGTGCTCTCACGCATTACCGCGAGATAATCGTTCTTGGCAATTTTGCTCCAGTCTACGCATTGCTTCAGGTTTTTCTTCAAAATCAAATCGAGCCAAATGCGTGTACTTCTGCCGTTTCCCTCCATAAACGGATGGGCGACATTCATTTCTACATATTTGTCAATGATTTCGTCAAAGCTATTTTCAGGCATTTGCTCGATTGTTTTCAGTGTGTTTTCCAAAAACTGAACGGGGGCAAAGCGAAAACCACCCTTTGCAATATTCAGCGTTCGTATTTGCCCTGCAAAGTCGTACAAGCCACCGAACAGATAGCCGTGAGTTTGCTGCAAGCCTTTGACTGTACCAACCTCTATGGTATCGAGCAAAGAGCTGTCAAAAAGAGCATAAGCCTTTGATTTGCTTTTGCCGTCAATCGTTTCATCGCTGTATGTGAACCATTCGATAAAACGATTTGCTTGTTTACTTGGAAAATTTTTCGCAAGCTCTTTTACGCCGCCATAATCAAGAACATTTGCCAAACGCTTTTTGCCATCAGGAGCTGTGAATTTGAACTGGGTAGTAACGCTACCCAGTTGATTATTTTCACGCTTGAGCTTCGCCTTGAGATACTTCCAGTAGTTGCGATTTTTCTCGTAATCCGTTTCGCCACGCAAAACGCCGACAATATCAAGCACCGAAAACCACCATTTGGAATGCTCATCATCCCAAACGGCACGAACCTCGGTATCATCAAAAAATCGAATTGAAATTTTTTGCTCCATTACAGCACCTTCCGAACTGTTTCGGGGCTATATGTAGCAAAAATCTGCTCAAAGTTCGTTGCGACACTATCATTTGCCATAGAGCTGTCACGCATTACGAAATAGTAAGGCTTCTTCTGGGCGATAGCCTTAATGGTTTCCTCGGCGACATTTTCATCAAAACAGGCGATGAGAAAACCTTCTGCGACATCGAATACCTTTTTGCCTGCAATAGTGCTTTCCTCGATTTTGCTTGAAAGCAGAACACCCAAATCAAGCATCACTTGGAAAAGCAAATCCTCAGCCGTTCTGTCGTCCTTGATATTGTCTGTCAAGGTGCTGAACAGGTCGGCTTCGTAATCGGCAGGGTTGTAGTAGACATCCTTCATATTGGTACTGTCGAGCTTGAGGACACGGAAGCCGATGTCAAGAACTTTTTCACCAGAAAGTTTTTCGTATTCTTTTACATTATCAATACCCATTCCATATCCTGTACCATCAGCTCTTCCGTGACCAGAAGCAATCTCAGTCAAAATTTTCTTTCCTGCACGGCGGATGCGATCTTTGCCAATCTCGCAGATGTTTTTATAACCTACTTTGAACGCTTCGCTCTTTTCATCTGTTTCTTCGGGCAGTTGCACCATAACAAACTTACGGTTGCCGCCGTCTTCTGCATTAAGCTGCATTACAGCATGAGCAGTGGTGGCGGAACCGGAGAAGAAGTCGAGAAAAATACCGTCTTTCTCTTCCAAAGAAGCAATTACTAATCTCATTAGCGAAGTTGGTTTGGGGTTTGAAAAAAAGCTCTTTCCTTCAAAGATATTTTCCAGTTCAACACCTCCATCGCTCTTTAGGCTGATGATTGTTCTAAGCAACATTTTCCCAACATCTCTAAGATATTTTATGGAACTTGGTTGTGTATTTTCATCTTTTGCAAACCATATATCACCACAAACATAACTTCCGTCATAACGTTGAATCACATTATCATAATCCAAGTGATTATCAAAGGTTGTCTTATTCCATCTCCATCCACGGTCAGGCTTTTTGGTAGTTTTATTTGTCAGAGGATGTAAAACATCATAAGTGGGACCGAACGTATCGCTATTTGGCCAACTCATATTGATTTTGCCCCAAGGTTGATAATCATCATCTAAAGCATTATATAGTGTTATCCCACGGTCATATCCTTTTTTGCTATAAAGTTTTTTTAATTCCTCCTCTGCTTGGGGAATGGGTATGCCTTGTCGCTTGAGTTTTTCGCACAACTCATAAACTTCATCTAATCCGTCTTTCAACATCATAAATTGTCGGTTGCATTGAGCTTGCTTAGCATACACTAATATATACTGATGTATGTTTCCGAGTCCGTTGTTGTCGTTTTTAGGAACACGAGTATTCCAAGTTATGCAGTCAATAAAGTTTGCTTCCCCAAAGATTTCGTTACAATTCTTTTTTAGGTTTTCAACTTCATTGTCATCAATACTAATAAAAATCACGCCATCATCTGCAAGCAAGTCTTTGGCAAGCCTTAATCTTGGATATATCATATTCAACCAATCTGTATGAAACTTACCATTTGCTTCATTATTAATTCTCAAATCATATAAAACATTACCTTCATCATCATACTGCCCGCTAGCTTCAGCAAACTCACTTTGACTCATATCGAAATCATCGTTATATACAAAACTATCTTTTCCCGTATTGTACGGAGGGTCAATATATATCATCTTCACCTTGCCGAGATAGGTTTCTTGCAAGAGTTTCAGCACATCCAGATTGTCGCCTTCGATATAGAGGTTTTCGGTGTTGTTAAAATCAACGCTCTCCTCACAGCAGGGGCGGAGGGTTTTCGCTATCGGAGCATTGGCAAGAAGAATGGATTTCTTCTTATTAGGCCAAGTGAACTGATAGCGTTCTTCGTTGCCCTCAACAATAACGGAAGAAAGCTCTTGTTTCAGCATATCAAAATCAATGGCGTACTCCACTTCGCCATTTTCGCCTTTTCGCTCGGTCAGGCAGTTCGGAAACAGCTTACCGATTTTTTCTATGTTCTCGTCCACCTTGTTTATCGAGTGCATTTTTAGCTTATCCATTATCTTGTTCCTCCGTTATCTATGTATTAGCAAGTGTATCAAGCCTCTGTTTAATTGTACTTCGCGCATTTACATATGACAGCACGATCAAATCAGAAAGGAGCTGGCATTTTTCATTGTCGATTTCATTTTCTCTCTCTTCCCACAATTTCATAGCTTCGCCAGAGAAAAAATGCGCATTCGCTTGCATTAAGCCAATAACATTACCGCATGCCTCGGATACTTCACGAGATAAATAAATATCATTTGACTGCAAAAACGATTTCAATTCTTTAATGCTTGTCAAATAAACAAGTAGTTCTTTTTTTACTATACGCCTTCTGTTTTCTAACGATAATGGTGCAGGATAATTATTTTGCAAAGAAGCCGCTATGTCTTGAACTCCTGGGATTAGTTTTGCATAAATGGGATCGATGTTCTCATAATACGAAAATTCCTTTTTCAAGATAATATCATACGCTGCTTTGCTCCTTGCTAAGCCGTCATCAAGTTTTCTTTGTTTTTTCCAAACTGCCGAAGTGTATATAAATGACACAACGCTTAAAAATATCGGCAATGCAGTAGCCCAATTAGCTGTTAGCCATTCCCACATGTCAAATTTCCGCTAATTCTTTCTTCAATCGATTTATCTGCTGAGCCAACTCAAATTTCTTCTTTGGCTGCTTTTCTCTCCTTGCCAGTTTGTCAAGGCGGTCAATCTCTTTTTCGAGCCGTTGCCGCCTGTCATCGACTTCAATCTGCTTATCGAGAGTGTTGCCGCTCTCTAACTGAACACCGCCGACCTGTATGATAATGTTTTCCCACACTGCATCGAGGGTCAATCCCTTTAAGTCCACCGAAAAGCTGTTTTTCGGCTGCCACGATGTCTGCATCAGCTTTGTGTGATAAATGGCGAGCTTAGCTTCATCGCCGCATTCCAGAACAAACAGCATATTCTGCGGAATGAGCTTTGATATAGTAGCGATAGTACGCTCGTCAAAGTCTTTCCTCTTGAGTGCCACCTGCACCACGAAAAAGGTCTTAACCTGTTCGCCCTCGGCAATATGCACCTTTGCTGGCGATATTTCGTTTGCGATAGTTATCCTTGAAATGTCGGCATCAATCTTTTCCTTTGCTGCCGTATTCATCTGAAATTTTGCGTATATCGCTTTTTTGGGGAGCTGCTTATGCAGCTCTGTTGCCTTTGGCAAGCCAAGCATCGTGTCACCTCGTTTCGTATCTTAACGGACAACCAGGAAGCATATCAGCTCAAAATCATCCAAGCCCTTAATTTCGTTCGCCAGAAAGCTGACCTGACCGCCGCCTAAAAAGCTGTCAATATCACTTTCTTCTTTCACTTCGATAATAGAGGAGATTGCCTGCCCAAGTAGCTCCCCAAACTTCGTCATATTTCGTCCATCACGGGTTTCATTATTGAACTGGCGATATAGCTCTGGCAATGCTTCCATTTTGCCTTTGCATAGGAAACGCATTTTATCAAGCATTTGCTTCGGAGATAAATGGTCGCAAATCACATCGCCGTCATCGGAGATATACACCATATAAAACGGATGCAGGCGGTTTTGATTATCTATGTTCACGCTGTTTGAGCGGTTTTTCAAAACATAGATAACGCCTGACGGCGTGTCCTCAGAAGCAGGAGCTACCGAGTGCAAGCCATAGGGTGTTTTGTCAAGGTCGGGGTGGTTACCAGTGTATTCAAGCAAGTCAAGCCTAAATTCGTTCAGCCCCAAGTCCATAATGGATATTCCGCTCGACATATCCTCAATATCCACCACTTCCTCCTGCAAGCGTTTAAGCTGCGATTTGCGGTATTCAAGGTCGGTCTTTTCCTCATCGCTTATGAGGTTGTCATCGCCCGTAGCGGTCATGTCCACAATCTTCATACGGGTTTCGACCTTTGCTTTGAGGTCGATATACTCGTCAAGCGTTACATCTGGCCAGAAGTTTACGAGCTGGATGCGTTCGTTTTTACTACCGATACGGTCAATTCGTCCAAACCGCTGAATGATGCGGACGGGGTTCCAATGGATGTCGTAGTTAATCAGATAATCACAGTCCTGCAAGTTCTGACCTTCCGAAATACAGTCGGTAGCGACAAGAAAGTCTATCTCTGTTGTATCGTTCGGCATCAGAAGCTGCTTGTCCTTTGAAATGGGAGAGAAGCAGGTCAGCACGGTGTTAAAGTCGCTGCGGAGCTTCGGAACTGTGGTACGCCCCTCAACCGAGCCAGTCACCATAGCGGTATGCAGTCCGAAGTTATTCTTTATATAGCGGCTTACATTGTCGTAAAGATAGCCTGCCGTATCAGCGAAAGCGGTGAAGATAATAATCTTCTTGTTGCCCACATTGATTGGGTTTTCGAGCTTATCCTTGATTACTCTGAACAGTTCTTGAAGCTTGGAGTCGTATCCTGGGGTTATATCGCCGACCATCAGGGTAAGTAATTCTAAAACCTCTTGGTCTTTTTGTAGGCTGTCTTTCCACGATTTATAGTCCATATCGGCAAGTTCAATCTTCACCTTTTTGCCAAAGGTGAAAAGCTCCTCACCGTTCTGGTCTTCATCGTCAAACTCATCTATGTTGGAAATATCCGTGAGTTCAAGATTGACAGTATAGTTTTTGTTGTATGTATCAATCGTTTCGATTGTGTTCACAATCAGCTCTTTAATTCGCTTCAAGGTAAGGTTAAAAGAGAACACGGAGCTTTCCATACGCTTCATCAAATTGATGGCCATCAAGCGGCGGATACCTTGCTCACGATTTGCTTGGGTAAAGCCTATATTTACTTTGTTGTCCTCATACATCTCGGCGTACTTTTCCATCCTGCTTGGCAGAATGAATTGAGTAGGCGTGTAAATGCTCAAGTTTAGCAGCATCAACTGTTCAAAAATCTCATTGTAGTTGATAGCGGTTTTCAAATGCGTAAGCTTTGGTCTAAGTGAAATAGGCTTTAGCCTTGTTGGGAATTTGCCAATGTCGGTCGTATCGTAGTATTTCTGAATATGCTTACGGGAACGGGCAATCGTTACGGAATCAAGCACCTCAAAAAAGTCGAAGTCCAACATACGAAGCAAATTGTCAGTCGTTCTGTCGCAGGTATCCCACTTGCTCCAAGTGTTAAATGCTTTTTGCGCGTTTCTGAAAATCTCATCAATGGGACGGGTGGTGTTCAGCTTATCATCAATGTAGTCGGGGTTCCCCTCATATGCGAGGGCGATTTGATTCTTCAGGTCGTTGAAGCGATTATTAACGGGTGTAGCGGAGAGCATAAGCACCTTTGTCCTAACACCCTTACGGACAACCTTATTGAGTAGCTTCAAGTATCTATTTTCTTTTTCGTTGTCCTCACCAGACAATTTGCCGCCGTTGCGGAAGTTGTGCGACTCATCAATGACAACAAGGTCGTAGTTGCCCCAGTTCAGGCGGTCTAAATCAAGTCCGTTGGATTTGCCGTGATTACGGTTGAGGTCTGTATGATAAAGCACATCGTACCGCAGGCGGTCTGCGGCGATGGGGTTGTTTACATAGTTGTCTTTATAGGTGTTCCAGTTATTCGTCAGCTTCTTCGGGCAAAGTACGAGGACGGACTTGTTCCTGTTCTCGTAGTATTTGATTACGGACAAAGCCGTGAAGGTCTTACCAAGACCAACGCTGTCAGCCAGAATACAGCCATTATATTTTTCGAGCTTATTGATGATTGCAAGGGCGGCATCCTTCTGGAAGTTGTAGAGCATATTCCAAATCTTGCTTTCCTTGAAGCCAGTTGCTTCGTTCGGGAGGACATCCTCGGAAATGTCCTCAAGAAACTCGTTGAATATGTTATATAGCGTTACAAAGTAAATGAAATCAGGCGAGTTCTCGTTGTATGCCGCTGTGATATTTTCGATGACTTCATCGGTGACAACTTGCAGCTTGCTTCTATCGTTCCACAAGCTGTCGAACAGCTCAATAAACGAAGCTGAAAACGGAGCTTCATTTTTCTGGACTATGTTATAAGCGTTATTGCCACGCTCGCAGCCGAGGTCAACGGTAGTAAAGCCATTTACAGGCATATAGTTTTTATCATCGAGGTTAATGAACCCCATCATATTTTCATTCGTCACATTGGATTTGAAGGTGACTTTTTGTCGTATCCAGTCTGCGCACTCTTTGGCAATCGCTTTTTGAGTAAGCTCGTTTCGGAGCTTTACTTCAAATTCTGTTCCATATAAGCTACGCTCCCGATTAAGACGAGGGATATAAAACTCTCGCTTTTCTTTCTTTGTCTTTTCGGTCGTAAAGGTAGGAGAGGTAAATATAAAACGCAGCTCATCAATGCCTTTCAGTTCCTTCTTAAGTTCCTCAAAGGCATAGATAGAAAAGCAAGCAGCAGCAATAGACAGCTTGCTGCCTTGGTTGATTTCGACTGATAAATCATCTCGCAATGTTTTACTTGTATTGTTGATTAGTTCCATTACTTCACTTCCCCACCAGAATTGCCCTCATATTTACAACGTTTGGAAACCAAACGTTTATCTTTGGGCTTTTCTGCGTCAGAGGGAATAACCCAAGCATGCCCAAAACGAACCGCTTTGGGTATGCGCCCATTCGCACAGAGTAGCTGAACCTGTCGCGGGGTGATGCCCCATTTTTCCGCAGCTTCTTTTGCCGTCATTCCGTTCATTTGTGTATCTCCTCATGGAAAAGATTTCTTGTTCATTATATCGCAGGAGCGAAGCTTACACAAACAATATTCTACAAATAGTTGTTTCAGCTTCGCCCGGAATCGGCTTTTCTTCCGGTTCACCCTGAGTTTCAACGCTCCCTCAAGGTGCGCTGTGCAGCTCGACATAACGCGAACCGCGGCACCGCGGTTCGTGACGTAGATATTGCAGCCGTCCGCGTGCATGACGAACTTGTGCCCCCTGCTCTCGAGCAAACGGTCGAATTTCGTCAAATAGATGGACGCTGCTTTTCAAATATCTTCGGGAGTAAACATAGTAAATCGGGAAATGGCTTCTGCTGTCAAATGGCGAAAAAAATGCCCCAAAACCCCTGAGATTTCAAGGCTTTTGGGGCTTCGTTAATTATTCCCACTCAATTGTTGCAGGCGGCTTGCCGGTTACGTCCATTACAACGCGACCGACTGCGGGGACTTCTCCGCAGATTCTTTTTGTCACGCGGTCGATCAGGTTCCATGGCAGGTGTACGGACTCGGCGGTCATCGCGTCCAATGACGATACCGCGCGAAGGACAACTGTCTCTCCGTATGTGCGCACGTCACCCGCCACGCCGACGCTCTTGACCGGCAGAAGTACGCAGAAGGCTTGCCAGATCGAGTCGTACAAGCCGGCTTCGCGGATTTCGTCGACAAAAATCGCGTCCGCTTCGCGAAGGATGTCAAGGCGTTCTTTCTTAAGCTCGCCCAGACAGCGCACTGCCAAGCCGGGGCCCGGAAAGGGATGGCGTTTGAGGAATCGTTGCGGGATGTCCAGCAACGGCCCTATCTTGCGCACCTCGTCCTTGAAAAGCTCGCGAATCGGCTCGAGCAGCTTCATCTCCATATCCTCAGGCAAACCGCCGACGTTATGGTGGCTCTTGATTACGTCGCCGCCCGCCGTGCCGCTCTCGATGACGTCCGGGTAGATCGTCCCCTGGAGCAGCCACTGCGCCCCGCCGAGGCGCGCGGCCTCGTCTTCGAACACCCGCACGAAGAGTTCTCCGATAATCTTGCGCTTCTGTTCGGGCCCGGTGACGCCATCGAGCGCGCTCAGAAAGCGCTCCGACGCGTCTACGTGATGTACGCGAAGATGCAGTTTTTCGTACATCGCTAGAACCTGAGCCGCCTCGTCTTTGCGCATGAAGCCGTGATCCACGAAGATGCAGTCAAGCCGCTCGCCTATAACCTTCGATACGAGAACGGCGGATACGGTTGAGTCCACTCCGCCGGAGAGGCCGCAGATCACGCGGTCGTTCTCGCCCACGGTCAGGAGGATCTCCTCGAGCATTCCGTCAACCCAGTCCCCAAGCTTCCAGTTCGGCTCACATCCGCACACGCCAAACACAAAGGAAGAAAGCATCTCGCGCCCGCACTCCGTCGACTCGACCTCGGGGTGAAACTGAACGCCATGTATGCGGCCATCCGCGGCCACAAAGCCCGCGCACGCACCCGACTCGCTCGTCGCGAAGCGCACTGCGCCCTCTGGAAGCTCGTGAACCTCGTCCCAGTGGCTCATCCATACGTCAACGGATGCGGGAAGGCCTTCCGCTATCTTCGAGGCGATCGTCTGGTCAAAAACGACGCGCGTGCGCCCGTACTCTCCCAGACGCCCCTTCTCCACTCGCCCTCCCAAAGCATGCGCGAGCAGCTGCATCCCATAGCAAATGCCCAGCACGGGCACGCCGCTGTCTAAGATAGATTTGTCGATGGAGGGCGCGTCCGGACGCGCCACGCTGCGCGGCCCACCGGAGAGAATGATGCCCTTCGGATGGGCTGCTTTGATGCGCTCCATGGGCGCGTTCCACGGCAAAATTTCGCTGTATACTTCCATTTCGCGTACTCGGCGGGCGATAAGCTGCGTGTATTGCGAGCCAAAATCAAGTATCAAAATACCGCCGTTTTTTTCTTTTTCTCTCATGGTAGCTCGGGCTCTACGCCCACACCTCCCGCGTGTGATCGATAGATAATTATTCATGTTGGTGCAGTATGCCACAAAGAAGAAAAAAATGCGACCCCTTTCGAGGCCGCATTTTCCTTATTGTAAACTTCTGAGGCAACTTCTCCGTGACTCTGTTTAGTCGAAGTCGCCCATTCCGCCCATGCCACCCATACCGCCGGGCATACCGGGCATCGCGTCTTTTTTCTCGGGCTTGTCCGCGACGAGAACATCTGTGGTCAGGATCATTGCCGCGATGGAACCGGCGTTCTGCACCGCGCTGCGAGTGACCTTGACGGGGTCGATGATTCCCGCCTGCACCATGTCGACATACTCGCCCTTCGCCGCGTCGAGTCCTTCGCCCTTCTTGAGGGAGCTGATCTTCTCGATGACGACGTCGCCCTGCAGTCCGGCGTTGGAGGCGATCAGGTGCATCGGCTCGGTGAGCGCGCGCCGCACGATGGAAGCGCCCGTCTTCATGTCGCCGTCGAGGCCCGCAATGTACTTGTCAAGCGAATCGATGCACTGCACGAGCGCCACGCCGCCGCCTGCCACGATACCCTCTTCCACTGCCGCGCGGGTCGCGTTGAGCGCGTCTTCGATGCGGTGCTTGAGCTCTTTCTGCTCGGTCTCGGTCGCCGCTCCAACCTGGATGACGGCCACGCCGCCGACGAGCTTCGCGAGACGCTCCTGGAGCTTCTCTTTGTCATACTCGGAGGTGGAATCCTCGAGCTCTTTGCGAATCTGCGCCGCGCGGTCTTTGATCGCGTTCGTGTCACCGGCACCTTCAACGATGGTGGTCTCTTCCTTGCCGACGCGGACTCTCTTCGCCTTGCCGAGCATGCCGAGATCCGCGTTCTCCAGCTTGAGGCCGATGTCCTCGCTGATCACGCGCGCGCCGACAACTGTCGCGATATCCTGCAGCATGGCCTTGCGGCGATCGCCGAAGCCGGGTGCCTTGACGGCGGCGACCTGAAGGATGCCGCGCAGCTTGTTGACGACCAGCGTAGCGAGAGCCTCGCCCTCAACGTCCTCCGCGATAATGAGGAGGGGTTTGCCGGTCTGGACAACCTTCTCAAGGACGGGGAGCATATCCTTGACGTTGGAGATCTTGCCCTCGACGATCAGCACGTTGGCGTCGTCGAGCGAAGCTTCCATGCGATCGGGGTTGGTAATCATGTAGGGGCTGATGTAGCCCTTGTCAAACTGGAGGCCCTCGACCATCTCAAGCGCCGTGCCGACAGACTGGCTGTCCTCAACGGTAATGACGCCATCCTCGCCGACCTTGCCCATCGCCTGCGCGATCAACTCTCCGACCGCTTTGTCGTTGGCGGAGATAGACGCTACCTGCGCGATCTTCTCGTGCTCTTTGACGGGAACGGACTGATCTTTGAGCTCGTCCACGACGAGGTCGATCGCCTTCTCGATGCCCTTGCGCAGCTGCGCGCCGTTCGCGCCGGCGGCGACGTTCTTAAGACCCTCGCGGATCATCGCGCGGGCTACGACCGTCGCGGTGGTGGTGCCGTCGCCCGCGATGTCGTTGGTCTTGGAGGCGACTTCTTTGAGAAGCTGCGCGCCCATGTTCTCGAACGGATCGTCGAGCTCGATCTCCTTGGCGATCGTTACGCCGTCATTGGTGATCGTCGGCGAACCGAATTTCTTCTCAAGGACGACGTTGCGTCCCTTGGGGCCGAGCGTGATGCCGACGGTGTCGGCGACTTTATTGACTCCGCGCTCCATCGCGCGGCGGGCTTCCTCTCTGAAAAGCAGAATCTTTGCCATAGTAAATTATCCCCCTTAAATAATGTCAGTTCGCGTTAAAGCGATTATTTCTCAACGACCGCGAGGACATCGCGCTCGGAGAGGACAAGATACTCTTCGCCGTCAAGCTTGACTTCGGTTCCCGAATACTTGCTGTAGATGATGCGGTCGTCGACCGACAGATCCATCGCCTGGCGGGTTCCGTTGTCCAGAACCTTACCCGGCCCTACTGCCACGACGATGCCCTCAACCGGCTTCTCTTTTACGGTATCCGGCAGCACCAGGCCGCCTTTTGTCATTTCCTCGTGCGGAGCCGCTTTCACTACGATGCGATCACCCAATGGCTTCAGTTTCATCTCGTTTGTAACCTCCTCGAAATAACTGCTGTTTAATTTGTGTTAGCACTCACTCGCAACGAGTGCTAAATATTACTTGACAAGTCTAACTATGCCTGCCCGCATTCACAAGCCATATATATCCCGTTAACGTCTGTATATCTTATATTTTTCGGCATTATCTCCTGATATCTGCTATAAACGGCTGTTTATTCGCATTATTGACACATGCCTATGCGTGAGAGCGCTTCACGTCATAAAATCATCAAGAGAAAGCGAGGTCTTGCGCATGGAAAGCACGCCGCGTTCAAACAGGCTGCATATCGGTGTTTACGGACGCCGCAACGCGGGTAAATCGAGCCTGATCAACCTCATCACCAATCAGCCGGTCGCACTCGTCTCGGATACGCCGGGAACTACCACCGACCCCGTGCTGAAAAACATGGAGCTGCTTCCTCTTGGTCCCGTCGTCTTCATCGACACGGCGGGAATGGACGACGAGGGGCCGCTGGGCGAGCTGCGCGTCGGGCGCACCAGAGAGATGATCGGGCGCACCGATCTGGCGCTTTTGGTGATCCCCGCGAATCCGGGCGGCGACGTCACGGAGCCGCCGGATTTCGAGTGGCTTGACGAGTTGAGAGCTCAAAACGTTTCCATGCTCGGCGTCCTGAGCCGGATGGACGAATTCCCGCCCCGAGAAGCCGAGGAGACGCGGGCCGCGCTCGAAGAGCGCATGGGCATCCCCTTCGTCACTATATCGTCGAAGACCGGCGAAGGGAGGGCGGGGTTGCTGGAGGCAATTGTGCGCGAAGCGCCCACCGACTTCGAGCGCCCCACGATCCTGGGCGATCTGATACATGAGGGCGCTGCGGTTATGCTCGTCGCGCCGCAAGACATCCAGGCTCCCAAGGGCAGGCTGATTCTGCCGCAGGTGCAGACGCTGCGCGACATCCTCGACCACAAAGCCGTCGCGATGATGGCGACGATGGCGGAGTTTGAGATGATGTTAGGCGCGCTTAAAAAACACCCCGATCTCGTAGTGACCGACTCGCAGGTCTTCGCACGGGTCGACGCCCTGCTGCCGCGCAGCGTGCCGCTGACATCCTTCTCCATACTGATGGCGCGCTACAAAGGAGACCTCGGGATGTTCACGAACGGAGCGCGCAGAATCGAGACGCTGCGCGAGACCGACAAAGTGCTGATCTCCGAGGCATGCACACACCACGCCTTAGAAGGCGACATCGGGCGCGTGAAGCTGCCGGCGTGGCTGAGGCAAAAAGTCGGCGAGGGCCTTTCGGTGGACGTTCAGGCGGGCGCGTCCTTCCCGGACAATCTGACGGAGTACGCGCTGATTATCCACTGCGGCGCTTGCATGTTTACGCGAAAACAACTGATGAGCAGGTTGATTCAAGCGGAAGCCGCGGGTGTGCCGATCACAAACTACGGCGTGGCGATTGCGGCGCTGAGCGGAATTTTAGAACGAGTGACGGAAATATTCCCCGAGGCGCGCAATAATCAGCGCGTGCAGTAAGCCAAGACGCTGCGCGAAGCGCCGGAGAGACACAAGTCCCCCCGGCGCTTCGTCATACATAACATAATTAAAATTCGCGCTTAGCCTTCGAGTATCTTGACGTAAAAGGTCCTCTCACGCGGGCCGTCGAACTCTACAAAATAAACCGTCTGCCACTTGCCAAGCAACAACCGCCCATCCTTCACGATCAGCGTTTCGCTGCAGCCCATCACGCTCGACCTGATGTGAGCGAAAGAGTTTCCGCCCTGGTGCGCGTAGTCGGGCCTGTCTGGGAAAGCCCTCTTGTAACCGCTCATGATATCGAGCGCCACGCTGGGGTCCACATTCTCGTTGATTGTGATCCCGGTCGTCGTGTGAGGAGAGAAAACGACGCAGACGCCCTGCCGCGCGCCGCTCTTCTTTAGCGCCTCTTCGATTTGTTCCGCGATTTTGATAAAGCATTCTTTCTCCGTGTGCAGCGTGAATTCAAACAGACTCATGACGTACCCTCCCTTCATCCCGCGAGTCGTTTTGCTTGTTTAATTA
>Ga0153940_1000585_pt1 | contig 18024 bp, 16 predicted proteins | sample TSNJ024MetaG_FD_104736 | JGI IMG/M metagenome (GOLD analysis project Ga0153940, IMG submission 104736) | Attine ant fungus gardens microbial communities from New Jersey, USA - TSNJ024 MetaG | ecosystem: Host-associated > Fungi > Mycelium > Unclassified | place: USA: New Jersey, Brendan T. Byrne...
AAAAAATATGATCATCTTTGTACGGATGCTTTTGAAACTAAGACTCTTTTTCATGTATCTCTTCCTGTCTTTTCATTGAATGTAAATATTCTCTTGGTGTTTTCCCAACGGTCTTCTTAAAAATAGCGCTGAAATAATTGGCATCGTAATATCCGCATTTTTCTGCAATTTCATATATTTTCATAGATGTTTTTTCCAGCATTTTCATTGCCTTTTCCATTCTTTTCTTTATTAACATCTCTATAAAGGTCATGCCCGTATAATCTTTAAACGCAGAACTGAAGTAACTTACACTGATCGCCATTTTCTCACACATAATCTGCAAGGTCAGGTCACAGTCTGAATAATGCCGGTTTATATACTCCAATGCCATTGCGGCCTGCCGCTCTCCATAATTTACCCGGTTCCGGTTCATAATTTTTAATGCCAGTGTAAAAAAATCCAGCATCTTTTCTTCCATTTCAGAGACATTTACACATTGGTAGAGACTGAAAACTACTTCCTGATTTTTTTCAAAAAGCTCTTCTTCACTTATATCAAGCTGCTTAAATGAGTTCATCACTGCAAGCAGCAGACTTTGATATAATAAAATGATCCTGTTTTTTGTAAACCACTTGTCTTTACTTTCTTCTTTTACGTCACGGATCTCACGTATTACATCTTCCATAAGATTGCTTTGTACAGCAAGCAGAATTCTTTGTTCTCTGTTATTCTCATAAATCATTTTATCAACATCATTTTTTGCCTTTTGATAAATATCCCACTCATAAATATGGGATTCCTTCTCTAAATATATATATTCATACAATTCCATAGCCTTCTGACAGGAAAAATACAAACCGCTTAATTTTGCAACACTGGTTCCGATCAGGCAAAATACTTCCTTCCTCAATAAATGACCAGCCGCTTCTATCAAAATTTCACAGACTTTTGTCATTTTCTTTTTTACCAGTGTGCTATTAACCTCTTTCACGAAAATAATAATATTTCCATTCGGACCATCAAAGGGCAGAACATCCGTATCCACTTCTGCTTTTAACGCAGCTATCAGGTTTTCTGAATCATTTTCTTCAAATTTTTCTTCCGGATAAACTATGGCAGCACAATAGGCTTCATCTGAAAAATGAATATGAAACTCTTTCAGCTTTTCTTCTATATCCTCTTCCGGAAGTTTTCCCTGTGCAAGGCGGTTTAAAAATTGATTTTTTAGCACAGGATAACTATCCTGATATATAGACTGCACCTGAAGGTTAACTCTCTCGCTATCCAACTCCTGCCTTACTTCTTTTAATGTCTGGATTAGTTCCGCTGCGGTGACTGGTTTCAATATGTAGGAAAACACTTGATAATTTACTGCTTTTTTTGCATATTCAAATTCATCATAGCCACTGATAATGATGATCTTTCTATTTTTCTTCTGTTCATGGATAAATTTTGAAAGTTCCAAACCATCTATATAGGGCATACAAATATCTGTTAAAACCAGATCAATTTCTTCTTTCTTTAAAATCTCTATGGCTTCTTTTCCATTTTCACAGGTAGTTACCAGCCTAAACCCAAGTTCCTCCCAAGGGATCCTTTTGGCAATCCTCTCCCTGATCAATATTTCATCATCCACCAATAATACTTTATACATATTATTTTTACCATTATTTAAAATGGCAATCGAATTACCTTTTATCAGCTTTGTCTTTAAAATTTCAATTTTTCTATCTGTCGTACTATTTTCATTTAAATGTTCCAGCATGATTTCAGCCGCCCTTTGGGCAATTGTTTCCAGCGGTTGGGAAACCATCCACAAACTTGGTTTTACTACCTGGGCCAGCATCATATTATCAAATCCAATAACGGAAATATCCTCCGGAAAAGATAATTTTGAGTCGTTGATCGCGATCATCGCACCCAGTGTTATTTCATAATTACTTAAAAAAACTCCGGTAGGCCTGTCCTCCATGGTAAGCAGTTCTTTCATCGCCTTATATCCGTAAGATACACTGAGTTCGCCACGCAGAATATAATTTTCATTCGGCTTTATGCCGTTAATATTCAATGCGACACAATATCCCCTCAATCTGCCCTTTGCCGTAAAAGAACTGTCATCACCGCAAATAATCCCAATCTTTCTATGTCCATATTCTATCAGTTTCTTAGTTGCTTCTTTTGCTGCTCCTTCATTATCCACAATGACACTGTCAAAATTATTCTGTGCAAAGATACGGTCAATCAATACTACCGGTATTCCCCGCTCTAATGCCGGTTTCAGATAATCAGCATTCTCAGAAACAGGAAAGGTTATGATTCCATCTACTCTTTTACCTAATAAAAACTTTACTTCCTCTACCTCCAGCCCCGATTCACCCCTGGAGTCACAAATAATCATACCATAATCATGTTTTCTCAGGATATCCTCTATTTGGGAAATAATCGTTCCTGCAAAAATATTACTTAAGTCATGAATCAACACTCCAACTATTTTTGTCTTATTCGTCTTTAAATCTCCCGCCAATCCATTTATTTCATAATGTAGTTTATCAACTGCTTTTTCAATCGCTTCTTTGTTTTCAGGAAGTACATTGCCCCCATTCAAATATTTAGAAATTGTTGAAAGCGATAAACCTGTTAATTTCCTAATATTCCTTACTGTTGAACCCATGTTTTCCTCCTTAAAAGCCATCCGTTTCCATAAATTGTAAATAATATATAAAGAATCTATAAAATATATACAGAAATTTATTATTATTATACTTTAATTATCCCAAAACGTCAAATTTTCAAAGTAAGGTAATTGTTTTATATAGCCTCCGGTGGATATCAAAAAGGGCATGGAAATTTTCATATTAGACTGGTAAAGATACTCTTTTTTTTCCCGATAATCATAGATACCGTCTTCATATTGCCCAAGCCCAAGCAGCATCTCATCCTCTGCTGTTTCAAACTTAAGCTTACCCTCCCAGGAGTAACGTTCTACTTCCTGGCTGGTATTCGCCATATAGGAAACCTCTCCATTCGCTTATGTGCTCTACTCAACCAATAAAATGGTTAAGCCATTACAAGTCAAAACGGAAAATCGCCTTGTATATCCTGTGAAAATCAGATATACTAAAACCGCAGAGCGAAACGTTCCAGTTAGGAGGATTACTTATGAATACAAAGAAAAATATAACAAAGATTTTAAGTTGTATATTTATAGTCTTAGCCTTTACGTGCAGCTGCCGTTCTTCCACTCCCTCAAGTAATACCATCGCCCCATTTTCAGATTTAAACTGGAACAGTACTGTTGATGATATCCTTGACTCTGAAAATGTCAAACACAGTACTTACGATTCCGTATACGGGGGACTCTGTTACACTTATCCCAAAGAATACAATGGATATAAAGGCACGGTTAAATATATGCTGAACGAAGAAGAAGAACTTATGGCCATCGCCTGGACCTATAGTTCAGAAAATACTCAGCTTCTTAATACCCTTTATGACAATATCCATGACTCTATCAGCCAAAAATACGGAAAAAGCGGGCAAGAAGCCGAAGGAGTAAACAATTATGGGGATGTCTGGTATCTCGACGAGGGAAACATTTTACTAAGCTTGATGCTTACATCTGACGTAAAGGCACTTCAATATTCTTATCTGAATCCGAAAGTTTCGACAGAAAAATAGATTTACTGTTTTATATATGCAAAAAGGTTTTCTGCCACAAGGGCAGAAAACCTTTTCGCCAGGTAAACCATTTTAGTCGGTGACAACACCTTTCTTTAAAATGATATTAGCATACAGTGCTTTTTCACTGGTCATGATCACAACTGAAGACTCTTCTTTGGTTTTTTCGTAAAACTTATACTTATCGATTTCTTCAAAACACCGGTCTTGGCGTTTATCATATTTTGCTACAATCGCTTTATACTCATCCCATATTGGTGTTTCTACAGTATCTCCTTCAACCAGTGCCATTAATGTACACGGCTTTTCCACATAAGTATCCAGCGGAAATACCTGAAGAATAGCATCTAAAATTTCCGGTACTCCATGCCCATCCATTCGAACTACCTTTTTACCATATGTGTGCCCCGGAAAATTCCCGTCGCCGATAGTCAGTTCATCCGTATGCCCCATTTCACAGAGTATTTTTAATAATTCCGGGGATAGTATTTTTGGTATTCCTTTTAACATATTCGCTCTCTTTCTATAGAAATTGTTGAAGCAAATGACATTTTATCATTTGCTTCAACAGCTTTACTTAATCATACAGGTTCGGTGCTATTGACGCATCCTCCATAGTGTCTGCATTATACCAATACCCTTCGGTAGGTACATCCTGTACACTATTTCCATTTGCGATATCAACAAGAACTTCTACCGTCTTCATTCCCATTGCCAATGGTGACTGTGTAACTGCACCAAACATGGTTCCTTCTGCGATTGCGCCTTTGATAACAGAACCTGCATCAAAGCCTGCTGCCAATACGGAAGTTTCGGGATCGGATCCTAATACACTAAGGTTTTCATTTGCTGTCAAAATACCTTCTGCTGAAACCTGGTTAGAACCAAACACACCAATGGTATCTGCCTTGTTCAGGATTACGGAGGCTTCGGTTGCACACAATTCCACTGTAGTCTGTGCCGGAACTGCTACTTCAATAATGATATCTGCAGAAGCTTCATCTCCAGCAGCTTTGCAGTTGTTTACATAATACTCATTTCCGATAACTGCAACTGTTTTTCCGTCCGCTGATGCAAGTTCACTGAATTTGTCAATAAAGCCAAGTCCGCGGCTGGTGATGGACTCAGAAGTAGAATCCTGGTTTACTTCTCCAACTCTAACTGGTTCTGCTGCATTTGCAATCTTATCTTTCAAACCTGCATAAAGGTTCTCTGCTGCTGTTGCTCCAGCGCCATAGTTATCAGTCGCAATTGTGGAATATACAGAGCCTGCCGGCGCATCCGGAATACCGGAGTCAAAGCATACTACCGGAATCCCCTTATCCATAGCTGTCTGCAAAGCATCCAGGCAAGCATCCTGATCGCAGGCTGCAAGACCGATTCCATCAGGTGCTTCATTGATTGCACTGTTTAACATGTTAACCTGATCCGCGATGTCTGACTCTGCATTTGGTCCGGTACATGAAACCGTTACACCTAACTCCGCTGCCTTTTCTTCAACACCTTTTACTGCCGCCTGCCAGTAAGATGACTGATAACTTTTAACGATAATGCTAAACTTATAGTCGCCTCCCGACGCTTGCGTGTCATCCGCTTGTGTATCTGCGGCTGGTGTTGTTTCATCTTTTGCAGCTTCAGTTGCCTTAGGTTCCGTAGCCGGTGCTTCAGTTGCCGGCGTTTTCGATGTACACCCAGCCATCATAGCCGACACCATTGCGATACTTAATACTAATCCTAATACTTTCCTTTTCATAGTTTCGTTCCTCCTTAGGATATGTTTTTTATATGTAATGCACTCTGGTGAACGATACGGTACACCAGGCATTCATATCATAAAATATTATTTTGGCTTTCTTTTCTTGAAATTATCCACCAACACCGCCGTGATCAACACAAGGCCCGTGATTATTTGCTGCCAATTCGCTTGCAGTCCAATATAGGGAAGTCCTGTTTTCAGCAGGCAGATAACAAAAACACCAATCAAAGATCCGCCAATAGATCCTGCTCCTCCGGTGGCTGATACGCCGCCGATAATCGCTCCGCCAATTGCCTCCAACTCAAATCCTGCACCCGTTCCGGGCTGCACTGTGGAGAAAATAGCCGAATAAGCGATCGAAGCTAACCCTGCAAAAAATCCCGAAATCACATAAGCCATAATATGATAAAACGTAACATTGATTCCCGACAAAGAAGCCGCTTCTTTATTGCTTCCTATGGAAATGATATAACGCCCAATTTTGGTATGATTTAATACAATGGACATAAGTATCACCAGTATGATAATCCACAGAAAACCGATCGGAATATTTGTGCCGCCTGCCTTCATTTTAAAAATGCCGCGAAACCACCCGCCTTCCGCTGCCGCATTCGGCCAGGAAATTCCATATCCTTTGGCAAGTATGGAACCAAGTCCGCGAGTGATCATACTGCCGCAAAGCGTTGCCAGAAATGGCGGAAGTTTCATAATTGCAATCAATACCCCATTCATCGTACCAATCAACATACCAAACAAAATGGAAACTGCCATACCTGCTGCCACCGGCCAACCACCATGTACTACCAGATAACCGCCTGCTAATGAATAGCAGATCAAACCGGTACCTATGGATAAGTCTACACCGCCGGTAATCAGCGGAAACGTTACACCGATTGACATTAATACGATATAATAGGAATAATCCAAAATACTTAATACTGTTGAATATTTTCTAAAATCAGAACTGACTATACTGAAAAATGCAAATAACACAATCACTACCAGGAGAACTATAAATTTCTGCCCGCCTAATTTTGAAATAATTGATTTTTGCTGCGTTACCGCTCCGCTTGTGTTCTTATTCATACTTCCCCTCCTGACTCAAGTTCACGTGTAGCCATATTCATAATGCGTTCCTGCGTGGCTTCTTCGATTCCAATCTCGCCTGTTTTTCTGCCTTCACACATCGTTACAATACGGTCACTCATTCTCAATATCTCCGTCATCTCAGAGGAAATCATAATAATCGCTTTTCCTTCTTTGGCTAATTTATTCATCAGCTTATAAATCTCATTTTTGGCTCCAACATCAATCCCTCTGGTGGGCTCATCAAAAATTAATATATCGCAATTCTTAACCAGCCACTTTGCAATTACGATTTTTTGCTGATTTCCGCCTGAAAGGTTTACTACTAATTGATCCACGCTTGGAGTCTTTGTCGCTAAAGAATCCACATATTTCTGAGCAATTTCTTTTTCCGCAGATTTATTAATAAAAGGTCCTGCCATATAATTCTGAAGGCATGCTAATGTTGAATTTTCCGCAATCGTTTTTTGCACTACAATACCATAGCGCTTACGGTCTTCCGACAGATAACCAATACCGTATGTAACCGCATCCAGGGGTGATTTGATTTCTGCCTTTTCCCCATTGACATAAATATCTCCGCTTTCCTTAGGATCCGCTCCAAATATCGCCCTTGCCGTTTCGGTGCGTCCCGCTCCCATCAATCCGGAAAAACCTAAGATTTCTCCCTTGCGAAGTTCAAAACTTACATTCTGCACCATTTTCCCGGCATTTAAATTTTCTACTTTCAATACAACCGGTGCATCCTCCGGTACCATGCTTTTTAACTTTGGCTCTTCATAAATCACACGTCCAACCATCATGTTAATAATGTCATCTTTCGTGCAGTCTTTGGTTATCAGCGTCCCTACATAACATCCATCCCGCATAACGGTTACGCGGTCGGTGATTATTTTGATTTCATCCATCCGATGGGAGATATACACGATTCCCAGCCCTTGCTTTCTCAAATCCCGTATGATCTTGAAAAGTTCTTTAATCTCAGTTTCCGTAAGTGCTGCTGAAGGTTCATCAAAAACAATAACTTTCGCATCATGGGAAATAGCTTTTGCAATTTCACACATCTGCTGCCTGCCAACCGTCAGGTCACTCATCGTTTCATTGGGGTCTATATTGATGTTCAGCCTCTCGAAAAGTTTTCTTGATTCTTCGGCCATTTTTTTATCATCAATCCTAATGCCTCTTTTAAACTCCCGACCAATAAAAATATTCTGTGCTACCGTTAAATGCCCCAGCATATTCAGTTCTTGATGCACGATGACAATCCCATTCTCCTGAGCCTCCCGGGGATTTTGAAAATCAACTTCTTTTCCCTCATATGTAATCGTGCCTGTGTCTTTTGAATAGATTCCGGTGAGTACTTTCATCAATGTTGATTTCCCCGCACCATTCTCCCCCATAAGGGCATGAACTTCACCTTTCCTGACCTCAAAGTCAACATGGTCCAATGCATGCACACCCGGGAAAGACTTATCAATTTCTTTCATTGTCAAAATCACTTCGCCCATTTTTTCCCCAAACCTTTCTATTTCTATCAGCTTCTACACGTTTTATAGTCAAACACCTCGTGACATTTGCTAAATGCAAGTAAAGCTTGCGCCTGGCTCATTGCCCGCGGGAATCAATTCTTTCTTCGCCTTGCCATAACATCAGCATAAACCGCTCCAATAACGATAATACCTGTAATTACTAGCTGATAATCTTTCGTAAATCCAAGCGCCATAATACCCTCTTGCAAAAGAGCAATGATAAACACACCAATTACTGTCCCACTAATAGATGCAACTCCGCCAACCATAGAAGTACCGCCCATAACACAACCGGCAATTGCCTCATTGTTATACTGATCTCCATATCCCGGCTGAACCGTTGTATAAGTCGCCACAAAGAAGATGGCTGCAATTCCAACCAGAAAACCGCAAATAATATAAGCAAGCATCTCCCACTTTTTTACATTCACACCGGAAAGCCTGACTGCCTCCTTATTGCTGCCGAGACATAGTATGTAACGTCCGATTCTTGTTTTATTCAGAACGATGGCACAAATCACCGCAATCACCAGAAAAATTACCAGACCCACCGGGAAACCGCCCATCGTGGTCACGTTACGAAACCAACCGCCCTCCGCCCCTGACTGCGGCCAACTAACCGTTTGTGTCTTTGTAAATACAGACGCAATCCCTTTTGCCATGTTCATACTCGCCATCGACACAATAAATGGGGCAACTGAACAATAAGCTACCAGATAGCCATTAAACACACCAAACAACAAACCTACCAAAATACTTATAATCAAACTGATTACCATCGGTACTCCATGTGATGAGAAGGTATATCCGGCTACCAATGCACAACAAAACATAACCGGCCCTATAGAAAAATCAATACCACCCGTAGCTATCACAAATGTAACTCCCAGTGATAAAAAACCAAGGAAATATACATAGTTTAATGTACTCATAATACGCGGCAAACCCGCAAAGTTACTGACCATTAAACTAAAAAATAAGTACATCAGCAAAAGCACTCCGAACAATACAACTCTGTTAAAACCAACTTTCTTTACAAGCGAATTTTGCTTTATTTTGTCCAACTCTCTTCCTCCATCAAAAATTAATCTTTTAAATATTATAATTTATTTATTTAACTAATAAATGGAATATCTTCTAAAAAAGGGAGAAAATTTTACTGAATTGTATAATTTTCTCCCCTACAGGGCGAACCTATCATTCAGACTACCGATAGAGAGGTCCATAGGCTGCACATGCTCTATAATCTGCACCCTCTTTATCCATACCAAACGCATTCCAGGCAGCAGGTCTGAAGATCTTTTCTTCGGGCACATTGTGCATACAAACCGGTATCCGAAGCATAGAGCACAACGTGATCAGATCAGCGCCAATATGCCCATAGCTGATTGCTCCATGATTAGCTCCCCAATTATTCATAACATCATAAGCCGTCTTAAACGCACCTTCTCCGGTGGTTCTCGGAGCAAACCAGGTACATGGTTTTCTGCCATATTAAATTCCTCCTGTTTAAATTGTTAATACATTTTATTTGTATTCAACCACACCAAATGATCTATAAATACAAGCCCTCACTTTTTGCAGATCTTCAAACTCACCTGCTTCAATCATCTGCACTGCCAGATTACCGATTGCCGTTGCTTCTGTTGGCCCGGCATATACGGTTCTCCCAGATTTTATGGCGGTCAGCTTATTCAAATAATCGGCATTGGATCCCCCGCCTACAATATATATGGCCTTAAATGTTTTTCCGGTAATATCCTCAATTTCTTTCACTGTTTTGGCATAACTCTCAGCCAGACTCTGATAGGTCACTGCCGCCAATTGTCCGGCGGACTTCGGTACTTCTTGACCGGTACGCCTGCAATAGTTTTGAATCTCCTCTATCATACTATCCGGGGCAAGAAAACAATCATCATTAACATTTATGCGTGAAGGAAAGTTTTTCTCCTGTTTGGCCAGATCGCAAAGTTCTGAAAATGAATGTATTTTTCCCATTTCATTTCTGACAGACTGAATGATCCACAACCCTGTAATATTCTTCAGATAGCGAAATCTGTAGTTATAACCACCTTCATTTGTAAAATTTTTTTCCATACTTTCCATGGTACAAATAGCTTTCTGATTTTCTATACCCATTAAAGACCATGTTCCCGAACTGATATACAGACATTCCTCCGATACGGAAGGCACCGCCACAACAGCCGATGCCGTATCATGGGTCGGAGCAAGAACGACCTGGCATTGAAAGCCCACTTCCTGTGCAACTTCTTTTCTGAAAGATCCTACCTGCGTTCCCGGAGTACTAAGAGGAATAAACATCTCTTTCTTATAGCCCAACGCCCCTATCAATTCGTAATCCCACTCCTTTGTAACAGGGCTTACTAATTGCCCTGTAGTTGCATTGGTGTAATCGGAAACTTTATTACTTGTCAACAGGAAATGAAAATAATCCGGAAGCATCAACAAGCTTTCTGCGCGTTCCATGTTTTCCGGTTCCTGGGTTTTTACAGACATTAACTGATATATCGTATTATATATTTGTTTCTGTATCCCCGTACGTGCATATAGCTCCTCAGGAGAGAAATATTTATACACCTCTTTATCCATTCCTTTTGTCCGTTTGTCCCGATACCCATAGGTACGTCCGATCACCTGATTTTCTTTATTCAGCATAACGTAATCCACGCCCCAGGTATCCACACTCATACTTTCCGGTATTTTACCGGCTTGCCGGCACTTTATAAGTCCTTTTTTTATTTCTCTATATAAAGATTCCAAATCCCAGCATAAATGGCCGTCTTTTTTAATCATGCCATTTTCAAATCTGTGTACCTCTTCCAGTTGGATACTTCCATCTTTGATACTGCCCAGAATATGCCTTCCACCGGATGCACCTATGTCTACTGCCAGATAATATTTACCCATATCTCAGCTCCTCTTTTCTTACCTCTGCAGCCGTCAGGAATTGTCGGGAAATATAATATACCGCCAAATCGTGCAGGTTATTTCCCGACAATTCCTTACTGAGTGATATTCTCATTCTTCGGGAAGATGATCAAGATCGGCGGGATGCCTTCCCTGGATTCCCATTTTTCTTCTAATCTCATATAATTTCTGAACGGTTGCTTGATCGAATTCTTTCGGTCCGCCAAGCATTCTGGATTTATATAATAATTCTGCATAAAATTCTACGGATTCCATCTTGTGATAAGCAGATAAAAGGTCAAAACTCCAGGTTAAGGCTCCGTGGCTTTCCAGTAATACCGCATCATAATATGGAAGATATTTTTCTATATTGTCCGGAATTTCCTCTGTTGAAGGCGTTCCATACTCTGCTATAGGTACACTGCCAAGCGAAATCACTGCCTCCGGCATAATGGGCTGTGTCAGCGGAATTCCGGCAATGGCAAAGCTGGTAGCAAACGTCGGATGGGCGTGAACAACTGCATTGACATCCTCTCTCTTTTCATAAACCCTTAAATGCATTTTGATTTCTGAAGATGGCTTAAACTCTTTATTTTCCTGAAGCATATTTCCTTTTTCGTCTACTTTACAAATAAATTCCGGTGTCATAAACCCTTTGGATACTCCTGTTGGGGTACACAGGAATTCATGGTCATTTAATTTTACGGAAATATTACCATCATTGGAGGCAACCATATTTCTATTATAGATTCGTTTTCCGATTTCACAGATCTGCTTTTTTATTTCATATTCGTTTTGCATAGTGCTTTCCCCCTTAAGCTTTTTGGATAAATCCATCCTCATCCCACAAATCATGCCAGTCTTTTGCACTTTCCCACAAAAATACCTGCCCTTTCACCAGTCGGTTATTTCTTTCCAGGGTGGCAATAGAATCCATTTCTTCTTTTGTTAACGGATCTGCTAATGTACAACGTAAATTACTTACATATTCCAATTCATGAATCGAAAATGGAATCGGAATCTGCCCTCTTTGCACTGCCCATTTCAGTGCAATGACCGCCGGATGCAGATTATGGGCTTTGGCAATTGCCTGCATTTCGGGAGTCTGGATATCGGCAATATCTTCCGGCATCATATCTCTTTCCGGCCTGGTCGGGGAACCGATCGGCATAAAACCGATGGGCTGGATATTATGTGCTACTAAGTAGTCAAACAATTCCTGCTGCTGGAAACATGGATGCAATTCCATTTCGCAGGCAACCGGCTGAATATTCAGTTTTGGCAGTACTGCTTCCAGCTTCGGAATAGTCATATTAGAGATACCGATATTTTTGATCAGGCCTTTCTTAACCAAATCTTCACACTGTCTGTATGTATTCACGAATTCCTCCACGCTGAACGGCCTGGAATCAGGATTACGAGAATCCCCATCGCAGCCTGGAGCATGATAATTCGGAAATGGCCAGTGAATAAAGAAAATATCAATGTATTCACATTTTAAATCCTTGACACTCTTTCTGCAGGATTCTTCTACGCGCTCATGCATATCATTCCAGACTTTCGACATAATACAGAGTTCTTCCCGTTTTACAACGCCTTCATCAAAAGCAGCCTGAAATACTTCCCCAATCAAATCTTCATTTCCGTAGCAGGCCGCGCAGTCAAACATGCGGTATCCGCAGCGTATGGCTCCTGCCACTGCTGCTGAAACCTGTTCCGGTGTAAATCTGTCGGAACCAAAAGTTCCCATTCCGATACAGGGTATCTTTTCTCCTGTGTACAATTTTTTCTTTGGTACCAATTCCGGGTTAATAAAATTACTCATTGCTGTTTCCTCCTTGAAATTAATATTATTTTTATAGATAATATGAAGCATATTCATAATCTTCCATAAACTCTACTATACCATCTTTAGCCAATGCCCTGGGTTCTGGCTTTAATATACCGCTCTGAATTTTCTTAAATTGCTTCGGCATATACTGATGTAATATACCAATAGGTATTTCGATATCGAAAAGATTATTTAACAGTTTATTGATGGCATCCGCCATTTTTTTATCTCCAATATAATATCTGCACCGGTCTGAAAAACTATATTTTCTCGCGAAAGCAAGTTCTTTTTCATTCCCATGGTAATGCTTTATCCAATTTTGAGGATGCTCCAGCATACTCCGGTCTAAAATCTCCTTAAAGTATGCCTGATTTTCCTCGGGGATCAATTCTTTTTCTATCATACTCAATGCGAATAAGGATTCCCGAAGTCCAAACGTTAATGCCGGCCCAACTTTTAATATGGCAATACCGTCTTCAACCATCTTTTTTAAACAGTCTCTGCTTTGATAGTCTGTCGAATGCCCTTCAAAGACAATCTCCGGATATTCTTTTAATTTGCCGCATAAAGACTGTGCTTTCTCGCTATCATAGGAAAACACTTGCGTATCCCCAAATTCCACGCCGGGCTGTACTACGATGGCAATCATATCCTCCCATGCATGCTCAAATTTTTCTTCCTTAAAAATCCGTTTATATGTATTTACCGTGTCCTCAAAATCTTCCGGCCGGGTAACCTGAATTCCCTCTTCCTTTTCCTGTGCCCCTCCGGGAATCGGCACTTCGCTGCCAATGATAAAAACCGGCCGTATGGCATCGGGACTTTTAAGTTTCAATTGTTCAAAAGCCTCCATGCATACCTGATATAACCTGACTCCCCGTTTTGCTATGGTTTCGGTACTTAAAGGACCTTCTTTCGGATCATCCCCTAATTTCATGCTTGTGTCCAAATGTATTTTAGTAAAACCGGCCAATATATATTCCCGAACCAGTTCTTCGGCTTTGCCCATAGCTTCCTTTTCAGATTCATCGCTCCAGGTAAGAGGGCCCAGATGATCCCCGCCAAGGATAAACAGCTCTCTATCCGTACCTGTCCTCCCGGCAATCTCTGACACAAAGTCCATAAAATCCTGTGGCTTCATGCCGGAATAGCCGCCAAACTGATTCACCTGGTTTGCGGTGGCTTCAATTAACGTTGGCCGCCCGGTATCCCTTGCCCTCTCCAATGCCGCCTCAATTACAAATTCATTTGCACTGCAATAAGAGGGAATTCCGCACGTTATCCCAACTTTTCTTCTTTCCATCATTTCCTTTAATGGATGTAACATACTATTTATTCCTCCTGCCTGAAACTACTCCGTTTCACTGTCGATCAATAGTTTGCCTTTCACTTTTCCTGGTATTTTAAACATTTCAAAAGCGCTTGCGATCTCACTTAAGGGGATTTTTTTATAAATGAAAGATTCATCAAACTTCAAGTCACCTGTTTCAAAGTAATGTGCGGTAAGCTCCCATTCTTTTCCCGGGAACGGCGCACTGTATGACATCCAGGAGCCTGTCAGTATAAATTCTTTGCGGTTCATATTTTCCCATCCCTCTACAGAAAATGACAGATCTTTTGTGGGAGTACCTACAAAACAAACCTGAGCTTTATTTGCGGCTAATTCAAATGCCATTTTCATCGTAATTGTATTTCCTGCGGTTTCATAGACATAATCATATCCTCTGCCATCCGTGAGACTTTTCGCTTTTTTTAGGAATCCTTCTTCACCGGTATTGATCACTCCCGTAGCACCAAGTCTGCTTGCAAGTGCAAGCCTTTCCTCCACAATATCAAATACAACTACTTCTTTTGCGCCGAAAATTTTTGCCCACTGCATGGCAAACAGCCCAATCGTCCCGCCTCCCAGGACAGCTACGGTCTTTCCGCCCCGGTAATCTACTCTTTGCAGTCCGTGCAGCGCTACTGTCGCCGGCTCAAAGAATGCGCCTTGCTCGAAAGAAACCGTATCTTCAAACCTGACTGCATTTTTTTCGGGCACTACTACATATTCTGCAAAACTGCCAAATTCTCTGGAACCAATAAAACTATAATTCTTGCATAAGGAATAATTACCTTTCTGGCAGTCTTCACATTTCATGCAGGGCACCAAAGGAACACCTGCAACCCGGTCACCCAGTTTTAAGGATGTGACTCCTTCCCCGGTTTCCTCTATCGTTCCCGAAAATTCATGCCCCAGCACATTAGGGAAGAAATGGCAGGCGTCTCCATTTACACGTGGGATATCAGAACCGCAAATCCCAGTATATTTCACCTTAATCAAGACCTGTCCCTTTCCTGGTTTCGGTTTCTCTATTTCTTCATATCGAATGTCTTCTTTTGCATGTACAACTCCGGCTTTCACTATTTTCACCCTCCTCTTTGCATCAATTCCTTCAGATTTTCATATAGCCCTAAATATATAGGATAAAGTTTTTCATATACTTTATGATTTTCCATATTGGGAGTATGTGTCCTGGTTACTTTTACCGTAAGGTCAATTGCTTCCTCAAAGCTTTCATATATGCCTACGCCGACGCCTGCTAAGATAGCCGCTCCCAAAGTAGTTGCCGTATCGGAAGAAGGAACTACGATGGGCTTCCCGGTAATGTCGCTTTTTATCTGCGTCCATAGAAGGGAATTGGCTGCGCCTCCCATTGCACGTAAGCTTTCAACGCCTGCCCCGGTACTTTTTGCAATATCCAGATTATGTTTCAGGGAAAACGCAACTCCTTCCATAGCTGCACGGACGAAATGCCCCTTTGTTTTACTGAAGTCCAGGCCATAATAGACCCCTTTCGCATTTTCATCCCATATAGGGGAGCGTTCCCCTGCCATATATGGAAGAAAAATGAGTCCGTCACTTCCGGGAGGAACTTTTTCTGCGATTTCATTTAACTGTACCAAAGAAGATTTTCCTGCCGCATCCATCATGAATCTTTCATAATCGGCAAATTCTCTCTCAAACCACCTCATGACACCGCCGCCTCCGGTAGTTCCGCCCTGAAGCAGCCATTTATCCGGCACCACATGCCGGCTTAAGATCAGCCTGGGATCCGCTGCATATTCTTCTATACAGATGCTCATTCCTCCGGCCTGCCCGCCTTGCTCCTGGGTCTCTCCTGCCCGGATCACTCCGGCTCCTAAAGTGCCGCAGGCGGCATCCAGGCCTCCCGCCACGACCGGGGTTCCTTTCAACAACCCTGTCATTTCTGCCGCTTCCTCCGTAACCATCCCTATTACCTGATGGCAGGGGACGATCTCCGGCAGAAAATTTTTCGGGATCCCAAGCTTATGGCACATTTCAAAATCCCAGGTACCTGTCCGCATGGAAAAACAATGGAAGCCGTAACCCTGGGAATAATCCTGTGTTATGGCGTCAGTCAAACGATAGGCAATGAAACTGTTTGACTGCAGTATTTTATGTATATTCCCGAACATCGACCGCATATTTTCCTGATACCAGATAATTTTAGCCGTCGTATATGCAGGCTGCAGGGAATTGCCTGCCAGATCAAAAATTTTTTCTTTTCCAATTTTCTGATTCAGTCTTTTACATATATCATTTGCCCTTGTGTCCATCCAGATCGGTGTATTGGTCAAAACATTGCCATTCCCGTCTATAGCGATCGCCGACCAGCTCTGCCCGTCAATCCCAATACCGGCCACCTCTGCCGGATTAATATGATATTCCTGAATCAGAGATTTCGTGGTTTTGCAGACTGCATCCCACCAGTCATCCGGGTTCTGTTCGGCCCATCCCGGCTTTGGATAGTATACCGGATAGTCACCGGTGCCGCTGGCAACCAGCTCTCCATCCTTTGTAAAAAATGCGATTTTACACGAGCTGGTTCCTATGTCAATACCCAACAATAATTTCATCATCTACCCTCCAAATCAAATCTGATAACGGACTTTTGTCCCAGGCTCCTAGGCTTTCCCTGCACATCCGCATATTCTCATGCGGTTGGCAACCAGCTCTTTCACTGCCGGTATCCCTACCTTGCCAAATGCTTTGGGATCATAAGTTTCCGGTTTTTCAACCAGCAGTTTTTTTACAGCAGCAGTATATGCCGCGCGTAACTCTGTTGCAAAGTTTACTTTACACATTCCCAGTTTCACACATTCCTGAACTTCTTCATCTCTTAATCCCGACGAGCCATGCAACACAAGGGGAACGGATACCAATTCTTTCACCTCGGTGATTCTTTTTTTGTCAAGAACAGGTACACCTTCATAAAAGCCATGTGCTGTTCCGATTGCAATTGCCAAAGAATCCACTCCTGTTCTTTCTACGAACTCTTTCGCTTCCACAGGATCGGTATTGGTATCGGCAGTCGCTTCCAGGTCATCTTCTTTTCCGCCTACTTTCCCTAACTCTGCTTCTACCGGGATACCATGCTTTCCTGCTGCTTCTACGACCATTTTGGTGATTTCCATATTCTGTTCAAAAGACGCATGGGAGCCGTCTATCATTACGGAAGTATAACCGTTTTCTATACAATATAATGCTAATTCATAACTGTTTCCATGGTCTAAATGCAAACACACCGGAACACTTGCTTTTCCTGCCTCTGCCGCAACCAATGCCGCATAAGTTTCCACTGTCCCATATTTTATGGTGGACGGTGTAGTTTGAAGAATGACAGGGGCCCTTAATTCTTCTGCTGCGGCAATCACGGCTTTTACCATTTCCATATTTTCAACATTGAATGCCCCTACCGCATATCCTCCCTTCCTGGCTTCCATTAACATTTTTTTCGAAGTAACTAATGGCATCTCATTTCCTCCTTCGTTTTCTTATATTCATTATATATCTATTCTGCATTTATTTAAGAGATGTAAAAGACATGATTAACATCGCCATGTCGCATTTTCGCAGATATGAATCTCTATTACACAAATGAGACATATTGAAAAAATTGGGGGGGGAATTCAAAATATTCATTTGCATTGACGTTTTCAGACACATTTGTTAATATAATGTAAAAAGGAGACGTGAATGAAAACTATATATTCTGATTTAAATATTAAATTTAATATTGAACATATTGATTTTTCCGTATTAAATATAGTCTTTGAGCGTTTTCTTCGTTCCATTCCGAAGCACAGCCACGGCAGCAACAGTTATGAAATCCATTTTATACCTTACGGGAAGGGAACTTTAATTATGGATGGCGTAACTTATAAGGTTC
>Ga0153940_1000587_pt1 | contig 18013 bp, 28 predicted proteins | sample TSNJ024MetaG_FD_104736 | JGI IMG/M metagenome (GOLD analysis project Ga0153940, IMG submission 104736) | Attine ant fungus gardens microbial communities from New Jersey, USA - TSNJ024 MetaG | ecosystem: Host-associated > Fungi > Mycelium > Unclassified | place: USA: New Jersey, Brendan T. Byrne...
ATATACCGCATCAATATCCGGTCTTTCTTCTTTATCCACTTTAATCGCTACAAAAGAATGGTTAAGTATATTCGCGACCTCTTCCTTCTCAAATGATTCTTCTTCCATCACATGACACCAATGGCAAGTCGGCTATAGTAGACAAGTCACGAATACCCAATAGATAGGAAAACGGGCTTATCTTCAAGCCTTGCTTTCTCAAATGCTTCTTCCCCCCACGGGAACCAATCCACTGGATTGTATGCGTGTTGTAACAGATAAGGGGATTTTTCATTTATCAGTCTATTGGGTATTTCTGTTGAATTTGTCATAGGGCATCACCTCCTTTTCAATTAAAAAGGACACATTCACAATTGCAAATATGTCCTGCACGTTTATTTGAAATTGATCTTTACCCTGATATTATCCCCGTTTCTATACCAAATTATACTCTCCAAGACAGTACGGTATAAGTCATTTCTACTTGAATCATTTGTTGTGGAGATAATGTTGTCAAAAAAGTTTGATAGGGCTTGAAGCCTTTCTTCATTGGATAGCTGCTTATCACCATGTGTACGCTTATATAGTTCATAAATCTCATTGGAAGTATTACTGATTTCAAGCTCTCGTTTCCTTTTTCGCTCCAACCATTCTTCGCGACTGTAATCGCCCATTTCATATGCATCATTAACAAGTGCCAATGCCTTTTTCTGTTTAATCAGCAGACTTTCCCTTTCAGCTATGAGCGTTTGTAGTGATCTCATACCGTTATCTTCGTGTTCAACATCAGATAAAAAGTTATCTTTGTACTTTGCGATTTCAGTAAGTACCCTTTCCTCAATTACTGAGACAAGTATACCCTCATTTCGGCATTTCTCGCCTAATGGACTGATATACCAGCAGGGCTTCATATATAACTTTTCCCGTTTGGTATAAAAGGTATGTGAATGACCGCATCTTTCACACTTTATTAGACCGGAAAAAGCAAATGTTTGATGTCTTGCCTTAGTGCCTATTAAGCTTCTTTTAGCAATAAGCTGGACAATTTTGTCGTGTTCCTCTTCTGTCTTAACAGCCTCATGACAACCCTCAACAACGATCCATTCGCTTTTAGATATTGTTTCCACATCTTTAGCATTAGGACGCTTGCTTTTATGGCCGTCACCTTTTGTTTTATTAGTAATAATTTTCCCTAAGTGCGTTTCGTCAAGCAAAAGCCTTAGTATGGTAACATTACTCCAATAATTACCTTTAGTAGTGAATATCCCTCTTTGGTTGAGATTTTCTGCTATTTTCTGTGGAGAAAGTCCACTCAACGCCTTTTCTATTATTTCACGGTATATCGGTAATCTCTCCTGGTTAACAACAATCCCTTTTTTGTTATAGTCATCCTTGTATCTTTGGTATACATAGGGGAAGGGTGGGGTACCATTCGTCCATTGACCCCGCCTTGCACCGATTTTTTTCCCTTGACGCAAACGTTTCGTAATCATCTTATATTCTTGCCGAGCAAAAAAACCTTTTAGATCAGCGTAGGTATCATCATTATCGTTGTTAAGATCGTAGATTTTATCGGGTGTAATAATAAGTGTTTCCGACTTCTGAAACGCTTTTTTGAGACGATCCTGTTCTCCTAAATCCCCACGTCCCAGCCTATCATACTCAACAACACAAACAGCATCATATACGCCTTCTGCGATTTCCTCCAAGAGTCTTACCATCTTCGGGCGCATATCTATACTATCGGAAGTTCCAACCTCAATATACTCAACATATTTGAAATTATGCTTTTTACATAGATCGGTGAGTACTAATCTGTGTTTTTCTAAATCTTCCATGCTTTCTGCGCGGGACTTTCTAACGTAAACAGCCACATATCGTATGTCGTATTTTCTATCATCCGTATTCAATGTAATATCACCCCCGAAATTTGTGTGTAGACTTTTATCCAGAAATATGATATTATTATGGAGTTATATCTACATACTAATATTATATATCCCAATAGCGATAATGTCAACACATTATATTCTATTCAGGATAATTTAGGAGGCTTTATATGGATAACATCGGGCAACGCCTAGTATATATACGGAAAAATGTATTTGCTCTTAATCAAATCAAGTTTGCGGCATTACTAAGAATTTCTCAAGGAACGTTAAGTGATATAGAAAATGGAAATAGAGGACTTCCTACAGAAGCGATCATTAGTCTTTGTGAACACTCACAGGAAGACACACCTTTTTCTCTCACATGGCTTCTTATCGGCAAGGGAGAACCCCTGAGCCTTGAAACTCAAATACTTACAGAAGACGAGAGAGAGATGTTGAACTCATATACACAACTTGATACTCGTGGAAAACATATCATTCATGCTGCACTATATAAAGAGCTTGATCGCCTCAAAGCAAACGAAAACGAGACTTAATTATTAGCGCGCTTTTTAGCGGTAAATGTAGAACATATCTTACCTTCTCGTCGATGGATTTCAAGGAGTTTCTTCTGAAAATCTTTTAATGCGCCCTGGGAAGGTGTGTTTGTTATAACCGCAATATGTAATTCTGTATGTTGATTCATACATGTACCTCCTGAATAAATTAAAAAATCGTAAAGCAAACACCGGACGGTCTGTTGGCTACAGACCTCACGGGAATCACACCCCTGCATGGATTTCATGCAGCCGCCCCCATTACGTGCGACGCTTTTAACGCTCAAGTTGTGGCTGGACGGGAGTATCTTACCTTCCTATATGTTATCGCCCTGCAAGCTGCCAAGCTCGCTTTCCGGCGCAGTGATTGTCGCTCTCTCTTATGGAGGTCATGGCGCACCCGTCGTATGGCTCGATATAGGTTGAATGTATCCGATTTGCTCTATACTGCAACGGCATTATCTTCCGTGCTTTCTTTGTCAAGGTGCGATTTTAGTGAGGCATTAGGCTACGCTGAAAGTCAATATTTTGGTTATCAGTTTTGTCTCCAACCTATGCCGCATCTCTTCATCTACAAAAAAATGAGGGTTGCCAAACTCGTCAAAGAACTCTCTTGTTGCCAATACGGCAATGTATCCCTCATAGTGTTTGAGGACGGCAGTGATAGCCTCTACATCGCCTTTAGTCGCCCGTACAATAATGGGGTACGGGAGCAACTTAGTCCTGCTTTTCATGTATAATCCTCCTTTATTATGTCTCTCAGTTCTTGTAGCGCCTGAGTTCTTTGGTACTGTACAGTTGCGCGGATCATGTCTAGCTTCTCACCAATTTCCCTGTCTGATAATTCAAGGAAGTACGAAAGCAATATGATGTCGCACCTATGTTTCGGCAGCTGTAACAATGCTGATGCAATTTGAGCATCATTGACAACGACATTGAAGTCAAGGACGCTGAATGCCTGTTCATGTTCAAAATAGCTATCCATTGTAAATAGTTCTCCAAGCTTCGCTTGTGACAGTTCAGAGAAAGATATTTCATGTTTCATGCGTCTCTGAATTTTTTGATATTGGTCGCGTGCTTCATTCTTGAGTACCTTCTTACAAAAACTATCAAAAGCATGGCGTTTACTTTCTTCAAGAGTATAGGAATTCATTTTTCTCACCCCCCTTCGCAACCCGCAAGGGCGGTGATTTTTCCGCTTTTCGGGTATGATCACCAGACAATCGTGACGAGTTTAACGCATGGTGTGGTTGTCCGGCCTTCACCACTATTACGACCAAAAAGCGAAATCTGCAAAAAAATCGGATATTTTAGGGCAAAAAAAAAGCCTTGCAGCATGGCTACAAGGCAGAGAGGTTGCTATTGTCGAAACAAGTAGGCAAAAAAGCGAATTTATTGCCTTTATTTGAGTCCTTTAGTTTTTACCGTCCTTCCCCAAGGGCTTATCATGTCCGCAAGTGGTTAAAACGGGCACCGTTCTATCTTGTAACGTCAATTAAGGGGAATATTTTGCAAAAGCTCGCCCTTTGTCGTAATAGTAATGGGAAGAACGTTGAAGTGGCATCGGATAAAAAACAAGGAAGTATGGGTGTAGGGGTTTATAGAGTATTAGATATTCCCTTAATGTTGCTTCACTCCGATGCCTAACGTTGTATTATACATTAAGTCACTAAACTTTTTGGTGTCTTTTATGAGAACACAAACTTCTTCATCGATCATACCGTGATAGCATTATACCATACTAATTTCGTCTTGAAACCTACCTAAAATATATGTTGTGAGGGTTCTATGGAACCTCACGGCATCAGTCTGTAATTCTATGATACTTTGGTATCATGATATAAAGATAAAACATAAGAGAAAAGGATCAAATAATGGCAACCGTATTCGACGTAGCTCAGCATATTCTCAAACAAAAGGGTGAACTCTCGACGATGAGGCTGCATAAGCTCTGTTACTATTCCCAAGCATGGCATCTTGTATGGGATAGAAAACCTTTATTTCATGAAGAAATTCAAGCCTGGAGAACCGGGGCAGTCATTCCTGAATTATATAAAGAACACGACGGGTGGTTTAGCATCACCGCCGCCGATACACCTGGCTCAGACCATGCTTTAAAGAAGGGGTCTCGGCATAATCTTACCCCGACGGAATTAGACACTATCGACGTAGTATTGAATGGCTACGGCGATTTTACGGGCAATCAATTAAGCGAAATAAACATGCGCGAGTGTCCATACTGCCGTGCAAGACAAGATGTTGATTATATGGAACGAGATGGAAAGGTCATACCTCATAGTGATATGAAAGATTATTACACAGCAAGGTATGGTAAAAACAGAGAAAGGAACCAAAAGTGAAAGCAACTGAGAACCAACATTGTAAGGACTGTGACTATTTTGTACGAGAAGATTTTTTCAACAACCCGGACATGTGCAGAGTAATCGAAAAGGAATATGATCCACACGATAGTAAGGCTCTAAGTAAATGTGTTATCACACGAGGAACTAACGATTGCGATTTTCAATATGAAAAGATAAAGGAACGAGTCAATAGCCTGAGGTGGCAAATGGATGAACGATTTATCGCCAGCCAAAAAACCAAAAAGGCTGTTATAACGGTGCTCGTTTTGTCCTGTATTGTAAGTGCTGGTATTATGGTTGTAGTGGTTGCAATGTCTGAAATGCTTTCAGGAATCTTAGCCTTCGTTGTCACGGTTCCTATCCTTGCTATCATCTTTTATTCTTGCTTTCTCTTCATCATTAATATGTCTACAGGCCAAGTTGAAGACTGGACGGGTCAAAAGAACAAGATTAGTGCTTACGAAAGTGAAAAAGCTGAACTTTTGAAACGCATCGCTTTAATAGAAGCCAAATAAAGAGAAAGGAAAATGAAGAATGAGTAAATTTGAACACCAAATGTTCTCTGATAGTTACGGTGACAATGTATTTTACTGCGTCAACAAAGAGAAATATCCTGAAATCCAAGCGCGTGAAATAGCGGAGTATGAGTTAGAGGCAAAGGTCAAACTATTGCCATTCGAGTGGTATGTGCGACACCGTGCAGGAGTCGATGAAGATAGTGAACCACGTGTTGGCTGGTGGCTGGAGATGATTCATCATCCGAGGAGCTGTCCGGTCTGGACGTTTGAAAGGTAAACATAATAATGGATGAGAGCAAATCAATAGACAATCAGCAGTGTGACCTAATTAAAGCGGAGAGAGGACTCAGTATCTTGGAGGGCGTGTCTTCATTGAATAAAAAAGAAGAACGTCGTCTTGTCTTTGAAAAAACAGGAGGCAAGTGCGCTTATTGCGGATGCGTATTAACCCATAAGTCTATGACAGTAGATCACATAGAACCTATCGTGAGACCCCTGGAGTTCAAGAAGGGCAAGGTTGTAACAAAAAATATGAAAGGAACTCCGGAACAAGAGGACTTGTCGAATAAACTACCTGCTTGCAGAAGCTGTAATAGCCTCAAAGGATCATATTCCATCGAATCATTTAGAAGCCTCGTTGCTGATCTCACGCAGTCCTCTATCAGAAACGAGTCAAAGTTTAGAACAATGCTCAGGTTCGGACTGATCGAAGTAATTAATGATCCTATTGTGTTCGAGTTTGAACAACAGGGAATAGAGGTTGAAATATGAAAAAGAAAAATCAACAGAAGAACCGCTTTATTGTCGGAGCGGTAATAGGGTTTGTGGTGCTTGCGACAGGACTGGCATGGATACAATCGTTTGAAGTTAGTTATTGGATAAAGCTGCCGCTTTCTTTGGGTATCGCTGGGGGATGCATAGGTATATATGCCCTTCTGGAAAAAAACAGAAGAAAGTAGATGCATCTAATTGAAGAATTTCTGGTATCATGATATAATAATATCAAGCTGCCATATAGAGAAGGGAAGAAAGTTGTTTAACATATTAATCATAAATCAAAAGGGCGGTGTCGGGAAAACGACCATAGCAGACGAACTAGCTTTTGCCTTAGAACGTCTGAAGAAATCAGTATCCTTTGTGAGCACCGATGCGCAGGGTGGCAGCGTTCATGGCGCGGATATTATAGACGATGCCGATTTTCAAATAGTCGATACTGCGGGTGTACTCACCGAAAATCTTCATGAGTGGTGTAAGGCGGCTGATATGATAATGATACCAATGTTGCCATCGTCTCGTGATCTTGAGCCAACACTGCGCACTTATCAACTTGCCACATCCTCACAAACGGATGCTCGGATCGGTCTGATCATCAACGGATACTTCACACGTGGAATTCTCGACCGTCAACTTAAAGAACATTTGCAGAGCGAAAAATATCTTATCTGGACAGAAATACCAAAGACCGTTTCGCTTCCACAGGCGGCAGCAGAAGGTATGTCTGTGTCCGAATATGATAAAGATAGTCCGGCAACGGTGGCTTTTGAAAATTTGGCGACTGTTGTTATTCAGGAGGAAAAGAGAATAAGGAAGGAGAAAAAATGAAAATAATAGCTATGATGCTTTTGGTACTAAATTTCTCCACTGCAATAATTAAATGGATATTTCGATTCTTTAAATTCACAGGATTATGGATGTTGATTGTAGCGGGTGCAATCGTATCACTGTTTGAGATGTATGCTCCATGCAGCGAAGAAATCAAGCTGTTGGTTGGGTTTGTCGTTTACGTGATTGCTTTATTGTACATCGTACCTGCAATAGCTCGCAGTGTTATCAGATTTGCAAAAAAAGACCCGCAATGGACTTATCGGAAATGGTTATTGGGTAGAAAAAATCAGAAATATTCTGAACCTAAGACTGAAGACGAACTTGCAAATTTGAATCGATCAATTGAACGCCTTTTAGCCCTTGAGAGAAAAGAAGGGCACCTAAGTACGGGGCAAGGTCAAAAGAGATAATTTAACAGCATAACCGGAAGGAGCACGAACGCTATGCGTAAAGATGATGGATATAAGGAACTCCCCCTTAATAGTGATCTTCAAAAACGGAAAGACTATTGGGAAGTTGCTAAAGGACTTCAAAAAACAGATGGTCTTGAGACATCGCAGTATCTTGAAACGATTATTGCCGATACCCTTACAGGGAAATATGACACCAGCGATGCCAATGAAAAGATTGGAAAATATTACGAAGAAATAAACCCCAGTGATTCAGCATACGAAAACAAGGAAGCTGACATTACAGCAGCAAGGATTACGCTGATCCTTGAACGTGGAGGGTTCAAATTCTCACCTGCCACCCTTCGCACAATTCATACTGAGCTTTTTCATGATGTATTCCCGTATAAGTGGGTGGGCAATTTTCGAACGGTAAACCTTACTAAAGAGGAAGCAGTTCTGAACGGAAGATCAGTTCAGTATGCAGACTACGGTGCCATCCAGGATACATTAAAATATGACTTCAATGAAGAATCTCAAACCCGATATTCCTTGCCCTTCACATCCGAGCAAGTAGCGGCCTTGGGGAAATTTACTTCAAATATATGGCAAACGCATCCGTTCCGGGAAGGTAACACTCGAACCATTGCGACCTTCCTAATGTTATATCTCCAAAACCTTGGAGTGGATATCAATAATGAACCGTTCAAGGAACATGCGCAGTACTTCAGGGATGCTTTGGTCAGAGGAAACTATTCTAGCATTCGAGAAAGTATCCACCCCGATTCTTCGTATCTTCAACTGTTTTTTGAAAACATTTTAATGGATGCAGGACACGATCTGGAAGTGGTAGACCTAAAGTGTAAAGAATTATTTGTGAACAATGAAACACCCTCCCTTGCCGACGAATCCCGCGATGCACGGGAGGCTTCGGGAGAACTGGAAAATAGCAAAGACAATGCTGAAAGGAATCGAGACGATGGCAAAGAAAAAAGATAATGGGAATGTGTTTGCGAGTGCAGCAGCGGATGCACAATCGAACATGAAAAAATTGGTTACAGAACAAGTTGAAGCAAAAAAAATCAGGAAGGTGGGGTCTGACGAAATCAAAGGGTTCAACCTACGCCTTCCAGAATCGCTTCGTAAAAAAGCTCAAATCCACCGGATCGCAACCGGAGAGAGTATGAACGCTTTAATTATTCGATTATTGGAGCAAGAACTCGGAGACGATTAAGCACGTGCTGATGGACATATTGTTGCTTCGCAAGGACAGGCTGAGGCTTCTCATCCTATCCCCCGCTACTCTCCGATACTAATGCTTCCATAGGGCGCATCAGTATCTCCGCTACGCTCTCGTTCCAGTACAATAAAACACTCCCGGAGGTCGCGTTTTACCGTACTTCCACTCACACCGTTTCGCTTCACTACGCAGGAGGGAGAGGCTTCTCTCCCTCTGCTCCGCTACGCTACACTCTCGGTCACTTCGTTCCCTCACATATAGACAGCATATCACGTTGTGCTATACTGTCTACATGCAAGATGTGGGAACGTAGCTACACTTTCAGTGTATCTACGTTCCATCTTGCTTTCTGAGACTACCGCGCCGCACTTGCGACGTGGGTTCCCAGAAAGAGTTAACACCGACAAATTGCTTTTGCAGTTTGTCGGTGTTTTAGCTTCTTAAAAACAACTTCGTGTTTTCAAGAAGCTACCGCGCGGGCTTCCGCGCTCCAAAAAACATTGACCGAAGGTTGCTTCGGCTCAGTGAAAATACAAAGAATAATGTACTCGGTACGACTCCGAATACATGAAAAAATATAGACGAAAGGAGCCATAGATGCCTAAAGCAAGACAACACACATTCAGGGTGCGCCTTACCGATGAAGAGAAGTCTCGTCTTATCCAAAACGCACGGACGCTCGGATGTACTCCTTCAGAGCTTATTCGTAAAACTGCTATCTATGGGCAGAAAATATCGCCCACTATCATAGATATGGAAGCGATTCGTAAGATGCAAACCGAACTCCGTAAGCAAGGGGGAAACCTCAATCAATTGATGCGTTCTATCAATACTTTCGGTTTGCATAGTCACGATCCAAGAGAGGTAAAAAACGTCGTTGATAAGACTGTCGATACGATAAATGAAGTCCATAATTTGATTATCGACATCCGTGAAGGGCGGTTAAATCTATGAGCATTATCAAACAAAAATCGGTATCAAGTGAACGACATGCAAAGAATCTTCGTGACTACATTAATGACAAAGATGCACTCTTACGTGACGGGCAACATATCAGCATCGGTAAGAATTGGTACCGAGAAATGGACGAGACACGAGAAGAATACGGCCACAACAAGGCTTCCCGTATTGGTGCAAAAAACACCATCATGTACCATCAAGTGATTGCCTTTCTTCCCGACGAAGCTGATTTCTACGGCGGTAAAATGACACCTGAAAAATGCATGGAGTATGCGCGGGAATACATTCAGACAAGATATCCTAACCAACAAATAGCGCTTGCCTTACACCTAGAACATTGTAAGGAAGATGGCACTTCTCGCTACGCTGTACATATGGCAATTAACCGCACGAATCTTGAAACAGGAAGGCGCTTGGATGAAGGACGTTCCGAAGTCGCTAAACGAAGTAGAGCTAAATCTATTCGTGCTCTGGATGATAAATGGGGATTGCAGCAAGTCGAAAAAGATAAACGAAATTCGAAAATACACAATCAACAACCACGTGGGGCAGAAAAAGAAATTGCGCTCCGTGGTGGTGATAGTTACAAGTCTAATCTCAGAGAACTTGTCCGGTATGCCCGTGATAAAGCAGCAAGTATGAACGAGTTCAAAAATTTCCTTGCCGAATGGGGCGTGACAACAAAAATAAAAAATGGAAAAGTGTATGCTACGGACGAGGACAACAGCAAATATACTTTCAGCGCACCTAAACTTGACGGTGCGCTCAACCTCGGTGGCCTACAAAAAACTTTTGAAAACAACGACCACCAAAAGAAAGTTGAAGCCCTTGCGGGTGAGCTTCAGAACGAAGAAAAACAGGTTAAACAATATGTGGAAAATAAGGATAATTACAAGACCCTTATTGCTGAAAAATATCAAGAATTCCACCAGACGGCTCTTGCAGCCAAGGGCACAGACTTCGATAAGTTTCCCCAACTCAAGCTCCCTCGACCTCCAGGGCTTCTCATTAAAGACCCGGAGGTGCAAGCTAGTATACTGAGCTACATGCGTAAAGCAGATACCTTGCGGCATAAACTTTCTGATAATGCTCCTGTGGACAAACAAGGTAGCAGAAAAACCTCAGCGGGAGGACAGCAACCGGAAACGGGTAGAACGCTTGGCGGCAACTTGCAACAGGATCGGCCTGGTCACAAAACTCCAGGCGAAAGATAAAAGGAGTTGATATTATGGCTTGGAATATAAACGATGCAAGAAACACGGAAAAGAACAGAAGAATCAACGAAGATACTCCCTCCCTCTCGAATGAGGCAAAAGATGCGCGGGAGGCTTCGGGCGAGCTTGACACGGGCAATCTGGTCAACAAAAATACTGACTTAGCCTCTGCCATTCTTCAAATAGAGAGAATTGTTGGTGATTTTACAGAATCAAATCAGAAATTGTCTACAGAATTAAAGCAAGCTGTTAAAACAGCAGAGGCAGCTATGGCAAGAGTGAATGAGGTCTCCACTTTCGTGACAGACAACAAAAATGCTATGCAGGATGCAATTCTAGCGGGAACCACCGATGCTGTAAGGGAAGCTTCAGAAAGGGCAAAGAGAGAGATTAAAACAACCGCTAAAGAGGCTCAGGAACACATCTTGACGCTTGAGAGGGAGTCTCGTGTGCGTACAGACAAGTTGAATAAAGCAACGCTATCAAATAAATTTTTTAGAGTCCTCAAGGCGACATTGCTGATTGTTCTATTGATTATTTCAATCAGCTACTTGGTACAGATGTATCTTTGAAAATTTGAAACTCTATCCCCCAAAAAGCCTCCACTCCAGGAGGCTTTCTTTACTTCTCCACGTCTCTTTTCCGTCCGATTTTTTTGGCAGTTAAGGGGTCAACGCATTAAAAGACGAAAACCTTCCCGATGAAGGAAAGCATGTAGCTTCCAGTAAAAATAGATATGGAGGGTTTGTGGGGTCTCTTTTCTGATGGTTAAATCAGGACAATATCATGGTATCTTTATACCAATGTATTAGAACAATAAAAAAATTCATGTGAGGTAACGTTTTAATGGTGCACCGCCTCCCAGACGTAGGAGGCTCACATGATCAAATTTTTAATAGGTGGTTCGCCCTGCACTCATTGGAGTATTGCGCAGAGCAAAAACCGTGAGACAAAGGCCGAGGGCATAGGTTGGGAGCTTTTCAAAAACTACCTAATCGCACGAGAAAAGTTCGAACCGGACTTCTTCTTGTATGAGAACAACAAGTCAGCGGCAAAAGCGATAAAGGATCAGATATCGTTAGAGCTTGGGGAACCATTGCAATACATAAATTCCGCACTGGTATCAGCACAAAACCGTCAAAGGTTCTATTGCCACAACTTTGGCGATGTACCACAGCCGGAAGATCGGGGAATTTTATTAAAGGACATTCTGGAAACCGGGGTTCCTTTTGGCGATAGCAATAGCAATTCATATTGTTTAACCGCCTCATATACAGGTGCAGTACCGCATGACACGTTGATAAAATGCAGAAAAACTATGGTTGCTGAACCGCTTTGCACAACACTTGAAGGTAAAAGTTTTTGCGTAACTGCGACAGAATATAAAGGTTCTAATCCACAACAAACCTTATCCAAACACAGACGTACTATGGTCGCCGAACCATTTTGCATTGCTCAGCGGGGTCGGTATACCGGGGATGCTGGATGCGTACAACAGAATTTTGAACCACGTGCGGATGGAAAGACGAATACCCTTACTACCGTAAAAAAAGATAATATGGTAGCTTGGGCAGTGGGCGAACAGATTATATTAAATGCAACAAACGAAAACAAAGCACAATGTCTACGAGCTTCGTGTTATAAAGACGGAATACGGAATTTGGTAGGAAATAACGTTGATAGACGCACGTGTATTGCCCAACCCGTTCGCAGTGCTCCCGTTGCGATTGACTACAACCCCTTAGAGGGATGCGACATTGTTATCTCCGAGAGCGGGATAAGGTGCTCATATAAAAACGGAGCAGGAACGGCTCAGCGCTACCATGTTCAGAGCGTAGCTGCTCCAAAATCTCGATGTCTCCTTGCGGGACAAGCTGGTAGAGAAAAAGTCATTGTGCCATGTGAGGAAGGTACCGATCTAAAGCCTATTTACAGGGTTGAGGGCGGGCAAATTGAGATCAAGGGAAAAACCTACCCAATTAAACTTCCAGACGGTTTCTATATTATTCGCAAACTTACTGTAACGGAATGTTGCCGCCTTCAAACCATGCCCGACGATTATTGCCGTGCAGTATCGGCGACACAGGGATATAAAGGGCTTGGAAATGGCTGGACAGCCGAAGTGATAATCCATCTGCTTTCCCATGCTTTGAAGGGCGTACCGAAAGACGAAGAAATCGTTGTGTTGTCCATGTATGACGGGATCGGCACGGGACGTTATTGTTTTGACAGGTTGGGTTACAAGAACATTACGTATCACGCCTATGAGATCGACAAGTACGCAATGCAGGTTGCTATAGACAATTTCCCAGATATCGTACAACACGGAGACGCATTCGATATAAGGAAGCCGAATTGGAAGATGGGTTGATTCCATGTTGTTCAGACTAGGCGCGGCTGCATGAATCTTGAGTTATGTGAGGTTTATGGAGCCGTGCATCTGACCACCCCCGTTGAATAGCACCATTGTATAATGATACCATCGTATCAAGCAGAATGCATTGTATCGGAGTTGAAAGGAAGAAAGATGTCTATTAACAAAGTAATCATATCGGGAAATCTTACGCGCGATCCAGAGCTAAGATCAACAGCGAGCGGGCTTTCGGTTCTTGGGTTTAGCGTAGCGGTAAATGACCGCCACAAGAATCAACAGACTGGTGAGTGGGAAGATCGTCCCAACTTTGTCGATTGCACTATGTTCGGAGCGCGAGCAGAAAGTCTTTCTCGCTATTTAACCAAAGGAACCAAGGTTGCTATCGATGGCAAGCTTCGTTGGAATCAATGGGAGCATGATGGACAAAAGCGTTCAAAGATTGAAGTGATCGTCGATAATCTTGAATTCATGACGAACCGTAATAATTCCTCAAGTGATCAGACACCCTCAAGTTCGGTTGCCACAGACTCAACACCTGAACAACCTGGTTTGTACGAAGATATCCCATTTTAGAAGGAGTTGAGAAATGAAGAATAACTATAGAGGGCTTGTAGGTTGCAATCCCTCCTCTCTTAGCACCTCAAGAAGAATCCTCAATCATCTTGATAACCAATCACTTGAGGTTACGCCTCTAAAGAGCACAGAAAAGAGACTGGTTGTCGTTATGGGTATTGTGACATGGTTAGCTTTCTTTATTGTAACCATTTATTGAGAGAATTGAGGAGGAGAAATGAAAAAGATATACAATGGCTTACCATACGATAACACGAAGAGCGATAAACCAAAATTTTCAGAGCTTTACGGCATTTTGGGCGGCTTCTCAGCCTACCTAGACGGCATCAAGCGAGATGGAAAAATAAGTGACTTCCAATACGAAACACTAAAGAACCTTCATGTAAAAGAAATTGGGGCGTGGCAAGAAAAGTATGAAGCTACCCACGAGATGTCTCTCATAGGTCATTGCACTTATCTAAGAAATGTCGATAAATGCCCCGATGAAAAATGTCGTTTCTTAGGCGGTGAAGGGTATTGCTCGACCGTCATATGCAATAACAATCAAGCAACTCAAAATCTACTGGAGGCAGACCATGACTGAAGCACCTAACACAACCTCAATCACACAAGGGTATCGGAAAGGCGTACCTCAAGTATCCTCTAGCACCCCTCCCGGATACTATCGAGAGAAGATCAAGCTGCTCGAAGCAAATCTTGCTGCAAGAGATGCTGAGATAGCAGAGTTAGAAGCTGCATTAAATATCGTTTCGGCTCGACATGCTGCAATTATGGAAGATATAGATGACCCGCCAACTAAAGAATACCTAGTGCGTTGGGCAAGAGACAAGGCAAAGAAGACCATACAAAAAAATCAGATAGATTTGCTCAACGTCGTGTAAAGAGGCTTTCGCGGCATATCCTCACTACGCTCCGGTATTCCACGTCCTCTTGACGCTCCTCTTCTCATCGGCTTTTCGGCTTTGCCGATATACGATGGACAGAAGAAAGAAATTTATCCATTCGTATATCGGTCTACCAGCCTACCGATGAGACCGTACATGATAAAGACCATGGGACTTGCCTCCCATACGGGCAGCCTCATCCGCTGGACAGTCAATGAAAGGCAAGGGCAAAGTTATTCTCAAGATAGAATAATGAATTGATAAGATATTATTACTTTCTCTTCATTGATTCACTGATACCATGGTATAATGGTATCATCATAAAAACAAAGCGAAATGGAAGAGAAATGGCAACAAGATATTTCAAAGATTTTTATGGCTGTACGGGTAAGATCACAGAGCATAGAGACGGAAGCTCAACCCTATCCGTGAGTGGCACATATGGCTGTTACAAGAAAAGCAAGCACGTATCGTATCGAGCAGCAAGACAGGCAATGGGACGTTTTTCTGATGGCTGGCAAGAAGTATCGAAAGTCTAAAGCAAGAAACAGGAGGGAGTCGTAGACAAACTATGGCTCCCTTTTGTGCGAAAGGGAAAAGATGGATACTGAAAAACGGGATCAAGCGCTCATGCTTGTCATACCCCAGAGCGTCAAAGACGAGTACGAGGTAATGTCTCAAGGCTGGAAAGAAACACGTACACAGGGAATTAGAGTCAATAGCCGCTTAAAAGATATGGAAGACAGAGGATATCAGGACGGTAAAGAAGCCATCCGCTCAAAACGGATGAACCAAGCAAGTACGGACTACCTCATGGAACAGGGGGGATGATGAAAAGGATATTTAAAGAACATATCGCAGAAAAAGGAATGAAACATCTTCTGAGTAGAGAGGGTTTTATGAAACTAGATGTACTTGATCCTCTCGTACAAGATTCTCTTGGCCTTCCCTCTTTCGAAGAGCTTAACTTAAAGTACGAAGGGCGTTTGAATCTCGACACGTATATGCAGAACCTTTGTGTACTAACAGCGCAGGTGGTATACCAAAAAGCAGGTATCTATGATTTTGGTCAGATCAGCGCGGGGGGTGAAGTATATAACCATTACCGCCGCTGGATGACAGAGAAGCAAGTATTCAGGGTTGATGAAACTTTGTATAATGAAATCTCCGATATGCCGATTGGGGAAATACCAACAAATATTTTTGATCGATTACCATATGATTTCTTTTTCATCGAAGCACCATTGCCAGCATTATGGGCAGATGGTGAAGATTACAGCACCATTCAAGTCAAGCCCTCCGTGGGGTGTTTCGTAAAGAAAACGAACATGGTTGGTATTGTAGATAAGGACATAAAGGAGTATAGAGCGTTCTCGATCATCTACCTCTTTGAGGATATGTACATGACCCCTACAGGATTTTCCATAGAAGCCAATACGGTTGAGGAAATAATCGCTGAATTGCGAGAGTCGCAAAAACGCGTTATTAAAATGAGCAAAAATTCGAAAAGTGGTTTTGATGAAAATGAAGCCCCACCGGATTGTGGCTTGTTAGCTCAGAATACAGCTTACCAAAGGATTCAAAAGTTCATGAATGTACTTTTATATCTCTGCTCCCAAAATGCCGAAATAACGGAGAGATATGTACCAGATATTTCTCTGAAGCATAATCCGAAGAAAAAAAGAAGTGAAGCTACTATATCAGAAGTTGGATATCGTATCGGTGCGACACTTCGATCTTCTTACGCTTCATCTATGAACTTTTCATCTAAAGAAACTGGGCGATCGGTTACTCCACATTTGCGCCGTGCGCATTGGCATCATTACTGGACGGGGGCGCTCGATGGGGACAGGGACTTGATTTTGAAATGGATTGAGCCAACTTTCGTTGGTGGGGCAAACGATCCCATCCCAGTCGTTCATAAAGTAAAAAACGAAGCAAGTCAAAAAGAACATGGTGTTGGGCACCTTATCAAGAAAGGAACAGTGGTTAGATGAAGATTATAATTAATAACCAAACACATGTCGGCGATCCCGCTGCTGCGAAAGATGAGTCTATTCATACTGCACGTTTATTACGAATGATAGCCACTGTTATTGAACAGTGCGAGGAAAAAGCAGAAGACAATTGGCACTACTCCATGGTACAAGGAGAGCACATCTGCATAGTGGATTCCTATGAGGATCATGGCCGAGTTGGACACCTTCTTCTAACTATGAATACTACGGGCGATAGTGATATTGAGATAACTGTTGACTATTGCGGTCTTGTGAAGGAAACGAATGTCTTCGAGGAAAGTGAAGGAAAATCATGAAGGAATACGGGCAAACAAAGGGTCGTTCTCACAGTACGAACAATCCTGCACCACTTAATATCGAGCATGGGGATGTCAAAGCCGCACGTCTGAACAATTGTATGTGTTTACGGTGTCAAGATGCCATTAAAAGACACGTGCTACTGATGGAGGAAGAGAGACTGGGCTAATGAGAGCTGCTTGTATTATTGATGTATTTATGGTATCATGATACCATAATATTAAATAAATAAGGGAGTCCGGTACCCCCTTCGCAGCAAAGCCGCTCATCTCCTGCCAGCCGCTATGTTACACTACGATAAATCGCACCTTCACATATGCGGAGAAGAAGGTCTAAAACGGAAGAAAGGAATGATTATGCAAGCAAGAAAGGCAAATAAAAAAGTATGGTCGATGATATTGGTGTTCGCTCTCGCTTTAAGTGGTATTGTAACGGCACCGAAAACGGCAGAGGCGGCAACCGCCTCAAACGTAAAGTACCAGACTCATGTTCAAAAAATTGGGTGGCAAGGGTGGAAACTGAATGGTCAGACTTCGGGTACTTCGGGTAAATCCTTACGTCTTGAAGGAATTAAAATTAGTCTTGACGGCGATGCAAAGGCTTTGGGAGGTTCTATCACCTATCGAACCCATGTGCAAAAGATTGGGTGGCAGCGATGGAAAACCGATGGAGCTATGAGTGGTACCAGCGGTAAGTCACTGAGACTTGAAGCGATTCAGATAAAGCTAACAGGAGCAGTTTCGAAAAAATACGATATTTATTATAGAACTCATGTTCAAAAGAAGGGTTGGACTGGTTGGGTTAAGAATGGTCAGACTTCGGGCACTTCAGGTAAATCCTTACGTCTTGAAGCGATTCAGATAAAGCTAGTTGCAAAAGGTGATTCTACCACGTCCAGTGATAAGAGCAAAGTAGTGGCTATCTATGGGGATGACACGAACAAACCTATCTACGGTAATGGTGTGCCGATTTATGGCAACGGTGATCCTATAATGGAGGAACGGAGCATTTGCAATACATGTGGCGAGGATATCACTGGGAACACTAGCGCACACGGAAAAGCACATGTTTTAGCTGGAGAGGCGGCAGGTTATCGTGGGGAATACATCATTGTTGGTTATACGCAAGTGATCGTTGGCTATGAAAAGGTCATCATCGGGTACGAACAAAA
>Ga0153940_1000589_pt1 | contig 18007 bp, 10 predicted proteins | sample TSNJ024MetaG_FD_104736 | JGI IMG/M metagenome (GOLD analysis project Ga0153940, IMG submission 104736) | Attine ant fungus gardens microbial communities from New Jersey, USA - TSNJ024 MetaG | ecosystem: Host-associated > Fungi > Mycelium > Unclassified | place: USA: New Jersey, Brendan T. Byrne...
AATTTCAGGAAATGGCATCGGGATAAATTATGAATGGTTATATTTGGTAAATATATAGCAACAACAAAATAATGAAACCGGAAGATATCCGATATTTAAAGCTGAAGTATTCATTTGAGACTTCCACGGGGGCTGGGTTCTTCGAGGAATATGATTACTACAATCAATACACCGTTGATATTTACGGATGTAGTTTGCCTGACAACGAGGATGAAGAGGAAGCTTTGATCGGAAAAGCAGTCGTGTATCAGTTTTTGTTGGGCTATCTCATAGACAGGGAATTCCCTTTGGAAGATTTCCTTTCCTGTTTTGAAGCAGGCAGGTATCTCGGCGATATTATATTAGACAGAAACACCGGGATGATAAAACAGGGATATGAGGAATTGCTGGGTGGTAATGGTAATTTTAATATCCTGTATCTCGACAGCGTCATGCTACTCCCGAAATACCGAGGCTACGGTTACGCCAAATTCATCATAAAAGATATCATATGCCGGTTTTATTCTACTGCAGGCCTAATCTTGACAATTGTATTTCCTTTACAGTCAGACTCTGGCAACTCACCCTCTGAGACAAACGAATATCAAATGGACCAGGATTTGGAATATTCTTCGTATAAGCTTTACCGGTATTTTCTGGATTTGGGATTTGAACAGGTAAAAAGGAGTAATCTTTTTTTTATTGACCCCTGTAAGGTCAATAAAAAACTGGATGATATTGATTTAGGAATGCAATTTGGTGCCGAATATTATACAAACAGGGAAGCCTGAAAAATTCTTGACATCGTTACATACATAAATAGTTGAATAAAAATCAGGTACGTCTATTTTTAGGCATGAAAGCCAAACAGTTGGGGCAAAGCCGTATCTAATCATCAGTGAGGCATTTGGCATAAATCCCAAAACAGGTCTATATTTGAAAATTGAATATTGTGAATTCATCCATGAAAAAGACATTTTACATCTCCTTATCAGCATTATTATACGCTTGTTCTTCACCCGGGTATGTTGTTACTTCTTTGAAAGGGGAATACATACCTGTAACTCCGGCAATACATCCCGATCAGAAAATGGTTGATCTGGTTGTGCATTACAGGCATCGTATGGAAAAGGTTATGGATCAGGTGATCGGTCATTCAGAGCAAAATATGCCTTATGGTAAACCGGAGAGCCTGTTGACCAACTTTACTTCAGATGTCATGCTACAACTCGATACCAAATATACAAACGGACATCCTGCCGATCTTACCATAATGAATGTAAATGGACACAGGGCTCCTATTCCTGAAGGAGATGTTACAGTCGGGGATGTTTTCACCACATATCCTTTCGGGAACCAGCTTGTTGTTGTCCGTCTTAAAGGAAGTGCCCTCAAAGAGGTGTTCGATGCATATGCGGGTATGGGTGGCTTCGGTATTTCCGGGAGCGTAAAGCTGAAAGTAAAAGATAAACAGTTGAAAGATGCTAAAGTTAATGGTTTGCCTGTCGCCAGGAATAAAATTTATACCATAGTGACCCTGGATTATCTGGCAGAAGGGAATGACGGGATGAAAGCCCTGAAAAAGGCAGAATCGGCTACACCTACTGGACTGACTCTTCGTGATTACATGATGGATTATATCAAAGAGCAAACCCGGCAAGGTAAACAAATTTCGTCTAAACTCGATGGACGTATTGTGATTGAATAAAGTATACCGAAATGAAACAAAGATATATATACGTTCTTATTTTTCTTCTTTTGCCGCTAAGTGTATTTACCCAAAAGAAGATCGTAATACTTCATACGAATGATACACATAGTCATATAGACCCCTTGCCAATGACAGATAAATACAATCCCGGGAAAGGAGGGGTAGTAAACCGGAAAGCTATTATTGATAGTGTACGCAAGGTTGAAAAGAATGTCCTGCTGATAGATGCGGGAGATTTTGTACAGGGTACTCCCTATTTTAATATGTTCAAGGGGCGTACAGAAGCAGATGCCATGAATCTGATGAAATATGATGTGACGGTAATCGGCAATCACGAGTTCGATTATGGTATGGATACCATGAAAATGTTTTTCGAGCGGTTAAGTTTCCCTGTGATTTGCTGCAATTATGATTTCCCTCAGACTGTATTGAAAGATGTAGTTAAACCGTATACCATTCTGAAGAGATTCGGCCTGAAAATAGGTATTATAGGTGTTGGCATTGATCCGGACGGATTGGTTCAAAAGGACAAATATGCAGGATTAATTTTTAAGCCGGTTATAGAAACTGTAAACCATTATGCAGAACTATTGAAGAAAAAAGAAAACTGTGATCTTATTATTTGTGTGTCACATATTGGTTACACTCAGGATAAGGATCTTGCCCAAAAGTCTGAATATCTGGATATAATAATAGGCGGACACTCACATACTTTCATGAAACAGCCCGATATCAGGAAAAACCTTTTGGGTAAAGATGTGATGGTTTACCAGGCCGGAAAATACGGTGTGAACGTCGGTAAGATTGAGATGGAACTGGAGAAAGTAAAAAAATAACATAAATCAGGCTAATACGATGAGTGCTAAGATTGCAAAGATACGTTTGATATTCATGAACTTCCTGCAGTTTTTTATCTGGGGGTCATGGATGATTACAATCGCCAATTACTGGTTCGGAACGAAGCAATGGCAAAGTGAAGATTTCGGGATTATTTTCTCCACGATGGGTATTTCTTCCATTTTCATGCCTACCCTGTGCGGCATCATTGCCGACCGGTGGATCAATACCGAAAGACTGTACGGGATTTTACATATATTATGTGGGGCTACATTCATCTCTCTGCCGTTGGTGAACGATCCCGGTACATTTTTCTGGATTATGCTGCTTGCTATGATTTTTTATATGCCTACTATTGCACTGTCTAACTCAATTGCGTATAGTGTTCTCAACAGGAACAATCTGGATACCATAAAGTATTTCCCGCCGGTCAGAGTGTGGGGTACTGTTGGCTTTATTGCCGCTATGTGGCTTACCAACCTTACAGATAACAAGGCCTCGGAGAACCAGTTCTATATTGCGGGAACCTCTGCTCTGATCCTGGGATTATACGCCTTTTCATTACCAAAATGTCCGCCACAAAAATCTGCCGGTAAGAATAAATCACTCATAGAAATGCTGGGCTTGGATGCTTTCAAGCTGTTCAAAAATTATAAGATGGCATTATTCTTCCTGTTTAGTATGCTGCTGGGAGCCGCATTACAGTTAACAAATGCTTATGGTGATACCTTCCTTGACGATTTTAAAAATATACCTCAATATGCCGATTCTTTTGCGGTAAGATATTCGACAATCATTCTTTCCATATCACAGGTATCAGAAACTCTGTTTATTCTGGCTATTCCTTTCTTTCTAAGGAAATTCGGTATAAAGAAGGTGATGCTGATAAGTATGCTGGCATGGGTGCTTCGTTTTGGCTTGTTTGCCTATGGCGACCCGGCCGGAGGACTATGGATGATCATTCTGTCGTGTATTGCCTATGGCATGGCTTTCGACTTCTTCAATATTTCCGGGTCATTGTTTGTTGACCGGTCTACCGGTCATAAGATACGTTCATCGGCCCAGGGCTTGTTCATGATGATGACAAACGGGTTCGGGGCTGTTCTGGGAAGCTGGATCAGCGGCTTACTTATCGGCCGGTGCTTTACCGGTGCCGATGGGATGAAAGACTGGCATTCCATATGGCTTTGTTTTGCCGGATATGCTTTAGTGGTTGCCATTCTGTTTGCCATATTGTTCAAGTATAAGCATACACCTGAAACACAAACTGATAAACCAACTTAAGGATAAAGACTTATTACTTTGTTTGATATACACCAAAATAACAGCTACCTAAAAAAACGGAGACTTTCTTATTTAGAATGGGTAACTTTTGATGTTTTACAGTCTTTTTTCCGGATTTCTGTAAACGTCTTTTTTCCGGACATCGTTTGAATTACCATTTCAATTCAAACAAATCCCGCAGTTCATTATTGTTAAGGCTTCCTATCCAGTTTTCGCCTGTTGATACCGTCATATCGGCCAAGGCTTTTTTACTCTGTATCATTTCGTTAATCCGCTCTTCAAATGTACCTTTGGTAATAAAGCGATGCACCATGACATTGCTTTTCTGCCCGATGCGGTATGCCCGGTCGGTCGCCTGGGCTTCAACGGCCGGATTCCACCACAGGTCGTAATGAATTACATGGTTGGCGGCGGTCAGGTTCAGGCCCGTTCCGGCAGCTTTCAGCGAAAGGATGAATATCCTGTCGGCGCGGTTATTTTGGAAGCGGTCCACCATTTCTTTGCGTTGTCTGAGGGAACATCCGCCGTGGTAGAACATGGGTGATTCTCCATAACGTTCGGAGATGAAGTTAACAAGCATATTCCCCATTTCGGAAAACTGGGTGAATATCAATACTTTTTCGTTGGTTTCCATGATCACGTCAAGTTTGTCGAAAAGCAAATCCATTTTGCCCGACAGGGATGCATCCATCACCTTGTTTTTCAGAAACTGTGTCGGATGATTGCATATTTGTTTAAGGGCCAGAATCATCTGTAACACCAGGCCTTGCCTGACAAACAAGGATTTGTGGTCCACTCCTTCTACTCCTTCTATGGCAACCATCGCTTCTTGCAGCGTTTTTTGATAGAGGCTGGCCTGTGCTTTCGCCAAATACCCGAAACTGTCGATTTCTATTTTATCCGGCAAATCACTGATAATGGTTTTATCCGATTTCAAGCGGCGCATCATAAACGGGCTCGTCACCAGTTTCAATTTATTAGCAGCCTCCTGGTCGTTCCGGTTTTGGATAGGGTTGCCGTATTCCTCCTTGAATTCGTTCAGGTTGCCCATAAGCCCCTTATTGGCAAAATCCATAATGCTCCACAGTTCGCTCAACCGATTTTCTACGGGTGTGCCACTCATTGCGATACTTGTATTTGCCTTGATACTTTTAATAGCCTTGCTTTGGGCGGTGTCATGGTTTTTGATATTCTGGGCTTCATCAATGACTATTACTTGCCAATTTCTACGTTTTAACAGGTCGGTATCGCTGCGTACAATTCCATAAGAGGTCAGTAATACATCGAATTCAGCGTCCTTGTCCAATTGCCTGTTTACTCCATGATAGAGCATAATATTCAGCGAAGGGGAGAATTTTTCGAACTCGGCCATCCAGTTGGTAAGCAAACCGGTAGGGGCCACAATCAACGCTTTTTCCTTCCCGTTTATTGCATTTTCCTCTTTGTATTTGAGCAGGGTGGTTATTACCTGCAGAGTTTTTCCCAATCCCATATCGTCGGCTATTACACTGCCGAATCCTATTTGTGAATTGCGGTACATCCATGCGAACCCGCGTTCCTGATAGGGGCGCAACCGGGCATTAAGTCCTTGGGGCAACGGCACTTTGGGCTGAAGGGTCAATTGGCGGATCATCTCCCGGACGTCTTCATCAATGGAAATACGGGCGCCGTTGTATTCGTTACTGAGTACAGTCCTGAGCATCTCAAGCGGGGACAGGCTTTTGGTGGAGCTGAACTGTTTATGCAGTTTCTCCAAATCGGAAGGCGATACATAAATATAGTTTGACTTATATTTGATCAGGGATTCGTTATTTCTCATCAGTTTAAGGAATTCCTCTTCATCCATCAGGGTATCACCGACAGCGATCTGCCAGTCGTAATCAAGCAGATTTTCGAGCCGCATGAAGCTCTTGCCGTCCTTAGCCTTCGATTTGATACGCACACTGGTCTTAGGTTTTAATATATCCCGCAATGATTTGGGCAACAGGATGTCTATATTGAGCAATCTTATCGCCGGGATAACCTGCATCAGGAAAGGGGTGAAGTCCCGGTTGCCGAGAATGATCTCCGCCTGGCCCCGGCTGTTTATATAATCATCGATCAGGGGTATGAAATGGCTCAGGTGGGCCAGCGATTGCAATATGCCGAAGCGTTCTTTTTCATACTGTGCACGGGTCAGGACGTCTTGCAACGGGATTTTCCCACCTGTTTGATCGCCGTTGGTTTCAATATCTATATTAATGCGGAATTTATCCGCAGGCAGTTCATCGACTACAATGACCGGCTTATGCCCGTTCTGTGTTATATAATAACGCTGCAACCAGGCATTGATCCCTCCGGGCAAGGCCTCTTCTCCCGGATTGCGGAAAGCATAAGGCTGCTCCTTGAAAAACAAGTCAAGGAAAAGGTCATTCTCTTTCTTATCCGAAAACAAGGAAATTAGGGTAGACAGTATCGGGGAGGCCAAGTTAATAACATCGCTTTTCGATAAAACAGTATCATCCGTCCCCGAGTTCTTAACAAATAGCCGGTACAACTGTGTAACCAGCTTTTCCACATCCATGCTTATTGTGGCTGGAAGCCACCTCACCTTGTACTGTTTGTTATTGAGCTTTACGATCTGTGGGATGACAGCTCCGTTGGCTATCAGGTTTATGCACAACTGCAGAAGAACACATAAGGATTCTACGGAAGGCTGATACCCGGTTGCCAGATTGGCCGGTATTTTTTCCAACTCCCCAATCACCTGAGGCAGGCTATGCTTTGTCTTTTTACCGTCGACCAGGATTCTAGTACCGGCATCCGCGTCCGGGGTAATCCTTAGTTGCGTATGCCTGTCTATATTCAGACCATTGGTGGATGAAGCCGGCAGGAAATAAGACAGCGGGATTTTACCTTTTAGCAGCTGCTGCCCGGCACGTTCGGCTTTGCGTAAAAGGGAAGCATATTTATCCCTGAAATTACCGTTATGCTGGTAAAAGACAGGGGCATCTGCCAATAATTGGATCAAGGGGTCGCTGATAGGACTGAGGATGGAATAATTAAGCGTTTCGAGCCCTGCGTCTTTTCCTGTCGTTTTAGAGGAAAGCTCCTTTGATAAAGGGGAACGTTTGGAACTCAGGAGTTCGCTCAGCAGGGGCACTTCCACATTTTCTGTCGAAACATGTATATTCGCTTTTTCGAGCTCTTTTACCAGGTCTACGTTGTGCAATGTAAATACGAGGAAGGGATTATTGTCTATTTCGGCGCTGACTTTATAGATTACAGCAGCCAGATGCTTGCACGGCACTGCCCAGTCAGGGCAGTTGCATACCATCTTGAAATCGGCCCACTGACGAGGAAAGACTCTCAGGCCTTTGTCTTCGGCTATATCCAGCACTTCAGGATCCAACTCCCGGTTCAGGAGTTTGGAGATAATAACGGGTTTGCGGATAATGGCCGATATCAGTTCTTTTATATCTTTCTCGAAAAAAGGAGGGATAACAATCGTTACTTCATAAGGCTTGGGGCGGCTTCCTTTTACCTTTGCATGGATCATATTATTCTCAATACTGATCTGCTGGACAGCTCCCTTGCGTGCATAAGCACTGCCCCTGGGCAGGCGGTTGTCGTAGTCTATGTGTGTCAATGAGTTCAACCACTGCTTTCCCCACCAGGTTTTTCCAAATTGTTTTGACATATTCGTTTTTTTTATATTCCCGCAAATATATGGATTTTCATCCAGGATTAACGCATATAAAATTTATAGGATTCGATTTTGTCTACAATTTTAGAGTTCGGGTGTTGAAAACGAAAAGGGTGAGTTGCTGAACTTCTGTTTGACAAGGGGAAATGTGGATGACCGTGATTAGGTGTTTCCAGCGTGATCAGCAAGGATTTGTTCGGCAAGTTATATGAAGATAAGGGATATATTTCCTATTCTCTTTTTGAATTGCTTTTTAATGATGGAACGCATTTGGTGACAGGCATAAAGAAAAATATGAAAAACAAACTGATGTCTTTCAGGGATAAGATCTTACTGCGCAAACGTTCGGTAATAGAGACCATTAATGATGAGTTGAAGAACATCTGCTATATCGAACACTCCCACCACCGCAGCCGCCAACTTTATCATCAATTTGTTATCTGCCCTGGCAGCGTACGGTTTCTTTCCAAAGAAGCCGGGTATCAGATTTGATATAGAGCAAAGCACCCAGCTTACATTATTCAGATGATAATATCCGACAAAGTAAATCTTTAGTTTACTGACCCCTACCCTTGTCACAAAAGAAGGGTAGGATAATCATGCCCGAATAAAGCATAATAATAGACGAAAACTATGATTCCTTATGTTGAAACTCAGGTTATAGTACTAAACCATATCGCATTAGTAGTTCAATAACAAATCAATAAAAAAATATCCGGGTGTTCTGATCAAAGAAATCTTTGCCGGATAATCTTTGGTGTTTTTAGAAGAAATCCGGTTGTCTGTTACAAAGAGAAAATAATAATCGTGCTATATTCTATGTCTTTGTCCGATGATTTATTGGCTCAGTAAATTGATTAATCTTAAGGTTTATTGTATCTTTAACTAATTTAAAGTAATAAATGTGAATGTTCGGAACCAAATATCTTGCCTTTACTCTAATGGTATTGCAAATATTAACGCATCAAATAACAAAAACATCAAATTGTATAAATAACCATCTAAAACATTTTAAAATGAGAAAGAGTATTTTTACAAAGTTGTCGACGGCATTTGTCCTCGCTCTTCTTGTTGGCTTTGCAGGCTGTAATCGGGAAGATATAAACTATGAGCAGCCTGTACTTGAAATAAATAAAACTCAATTGGAATTTGATCAGTCCGGAGTTGCAGTAGACAATAACGATTCTTTCACGATTCAAACAAACCGTGAATGGTCCATAAGTGTTCCGGACGCAGCAAGTGAATGGGTTCGGATTTCCAAATCAGAAGGAGAAGGTTCGCAAACGATTAATGTAACAGTGTTATCAAACGAAGGGGAGCCTCGTTCGGCAAAACTAAAGATTTCGTCAAGTATCAACTATGAATATATAGATATTATACAAGATGGCGCATTAGCCGCCACACCTATATATAATGAAAAAGTAGGAGATAGTGTCGAAAAGATTAATAATTCGTGGCCGTACGCAGATCAGTTCACAGGTTGGTCGCGTGGAGGATCTCTCGATCAAAGTGCTGTAACCTATGGCGGTTCTGGTGCCAATGTGAGTAATAGTGGCGCAGCATTCCAGCCGGCCGATGGGTCAGTTATTACGGGAGCCCCGTATGTGGGACTCAATTATAGTGGAGGCAATCAGAGAACATTCACTATCAGCAAGATAAACGTATCCGAATCGACTAACCTGAGATTGAAGTTTGCCTCTCTTTTCCAGAGTGATTATTCCGGAGGTGCTCAGTTTGGAGAGATAACAGACCAATCGTTCACTGTTAGCGGAAGCCTTGATGGTAATGCATGGACTCAATTAACTTATACTATAAGCAAAGACCCTGCAGGTGGCAACTGGTATAACCTTGTATCTGAATTTAAAGTACCGGAAGGCTCTACTGAGTTATATCTGAAATTTGATGCAACTCCTCAGAGCAATCAGGGTTATCGTATCGATGACATTAAACTGACAAGAGAAGGTGCCGGTCAAACTGAAATAGGAGGAGGTGTAATACCTCCAACAGGAACCATCCTTTCGGAAAATGTAGGAGATACCGAAGTCGCTGCAAACACACAGGTAGATGCGTTTACAGGATGGTTGAAGAGTGGTAGTGGAGCTTCGGGTGTGACATATGCCGGCTCAGCGAAAACTGATGTTCGTAAATCTGTCGCATCTTCAGGATATACAGGTGCTACAGGCGGTAACAATATATTCTTTGGTAGTGAAGATAATGGTACATTCGAGATCAAGGATATAGATGTTACAGGAAAGACGCAGTTAACATTCAGCTTTGGAATCAGTTGGCAAGCAAACTATCCTGATTTTTCAGCGGTAGACAATAATACGATCAAACTATCAGCTAGTATTGATGGTGCTAATTACACGGCGCTGACTTTCAGTAATGCTGCCACAGCAGGATGGGTATTAGCTACATCAGAATTTAAAGTGCCAAGCGGAACAACAAAACTTTATATCAAATTTGCCGATCCGGTGGCTAAGAGTCAGATACGTTTAGATGACTTTACTCTTGAAGAAGGAGGCTCTGGTACAACAGTAATTGGAGGAGGAACTACTCCCACAGGAGCCATCCTTTCCGATAATATGGGAGATACTGAAGTTGCTGCAAACACACAGGTAGATGCTTTTACCGGATGGTTGAAGAGCGGTAGTGGCGCTTCAGGAGTAACATATACAGGTTCTGCCAAAACCGACGTTCGTAAATCTGTCGCATCTTCAGGATATACAGGCGCTTCAGGAGGTAACAATATATTTTTTGGTAGTGAAGACAATGGTACATTCGAGATAAAAAACATCGATGTCACAGGAAAGACGCAGTTATCATTCAGCTTTGGAATCAGTTGGCAGTCAGCCTATCCTGACTTTTCGTCAATAGATAATAATACAATTAAACTATCGGCCAGTATAGACGAAACTAGTTATACAGATCTTACATTCAGCAATGCTGCCACAGCAGGATGGGTGTTAGCTACATCAGAATTTAAGGTGCCAAGCGGAACAACAAAACTTTATATCAAATTTGCCGATCCGGCTGCTAAGAGCCAGGTGCGTCTGGATGACTTCATTCTTGCAGAAGGAGGAAGTGGCCAGACTGAAATCGGTAGTGGGGGATCAACACCACAGCTTACATTCGGTAATCCGGCTTTTTCAGGTACAATGACCGCCGGAACAGCTCTGTCCGGAGCTAAAATAACAATACCTTATAGTAATGCCAAAGCGGAGTCGTTTACCGTAAACGTTGCTATTTCCGGTACAGGTGCAGCTGGTATAGATGCGGTGACTGCTAAGAATGTCGTATTAGGAACCGGTTCAGGTAATGTAGAACTTGATATAGCAGGAACTCCTACTACCGCTGGAGATGTAGTCTTTACTATTACAGGCCTAACCGGATTAGCTACCACAACTGTTAACGCAACAGTTCAGGCGGGAGGATCATCAGGCGGAGAATTCTCAGCTCTATGGAATATGGTTGGTATTCCGACATGGGGAGACTCTCCTATGACTGCTACAGATATAACAGGTAGTGGAGTAACTGTCGGAAGATTAACTAAGGACGGATTTACGACTTCGGGCTCTCCTGGTGCAAATAACTGGGGTGGAGTAGACTTTAGTGCAAATACAGAAAATATTGCAATATCGGCACCTGTAAAATATGCATATTTCACAGTTACTTCGAGTTCATCATTCTCTATTAGTTCGCTCGAGGCAACAATCAGAATAACAAAAACAGGTCCTACAAAAACATCAATTCAATATAGTATCGATGGTAGTGCTTATGCACAAGCCGGTGCGATAGAGTTTGAAAGACCTTCCGGTACAACGACATTTCCCAAGGAAACAGTTAATCTGAGTGGAGTAAGTGCTTTGCAAAATATCTCATCCGGAAAAACTGTAACTATACGTCTGGTGCCGGTTGCAACAGAGGGTACTACAACAGGTAACTGGTATTTGACTAGTGCTGAAGCATTGTCAATAAATGGAAGTACCAATTAATTAAGATCACGCTAATAGTTTAATTATCTCCATCATCAGTTTTGGTGATGGAGAATAATCTACAAAATATGTTAGATATAAGAAAAAACTTTAAATATATAGTATACCTTATCTGTTTTGGTATATTCACTTTTACAAGTTGTTCTGATGACGATTCTGATACATCTTCTATAGATATCGTGTTGGATAAAACTATCGTTGAGGCATCGGCCGGAGAACAGTTTCTGGAAATAAAAGTTTCCGGGGACTGGACTTTATCTATCGATTTCCCTCCGGGAACAGGACAATGGTGTATGATAAACAATTCTAAGACACAAGGTACAGGTAATACATTTGTTGTTCTTAAAACTTATGCGAACCTCGATCCTGAAGAACGTACAGCAACGATTATACTCGAATCCGGTTCTGAAAGGATATATCAGGATATAACGCAAAAAGGAAAAAGTTCGACCGACCCTGATCCCGATCCGGAACCTACACCGCAAGGTAACTGGCTCGAGCTGCCGGAGATAATATCTCAGGATGGACAAAAAGCCATTACACACTATACAAGTATGACAGAAGGTAGTGTAAATAAGACTGTACGCAACTATAGTATGCTCTTCGATACAAAAGAAAAAATAGCATACTGGGTAGCTTATCCATTACATAGTTCTTACATAGGATCTGCTGATCGTACTGACAACTGGGCTTTTGACCCGGTATTGGCTCAGGCAGAGCAAGGTAATTTCTTCAAGGGTTTTGTAAGTCTGGGGTACAGTGATTTTGACAGAGGCCATCAAATACCATCGGCAGATAGAACCCATACAAGGGCTGCTAATCAGCAAACTTTCTATTACACCAATATAACACCTCAAAACTCAACCTTAAATCAAGGTGTTTGGGCTAATTTGGAAACTCAATGCCGTAGTTGGATGTCTAAATATGATACATTGTATGTTGTAACAGGTGCATTGCTGAAAACCGTAGGTAATAATGAAACAGTAACCTATTTGAAAGACCATAGTGATAATCAGATTGCAAAACCAAACTACTATTACAAAGTATTACTGGGGAAAAAAGGCAATACATACAAATCGGTCGGTTTCTGGTTCGAAAATAAATCTTACGTGAGCAATAAAGATTTTATAAATTATGCCAAGAATGTGCGCGAGATAGAGACTCTTTCCGGATTCAACTTCTTCTTTAATTTACCACAAAGTACACAGGATGAGGTTGAGACTGCATACAAAGCTCAGGATTGGGGATTATAACCAAATATAAAGATTATGAAGAAGAATTTTATAATATTTGTTTTTGCGCTGATCCTTACATGGGGTAATTCTCAAGCTCAGGATAAACATCTGGTCATGTTCTACAATGTCGAAAACTTATTTGACACTATACCTTCACCAGGTGTTCTTGATAGAGAATTTACTCCGGGAGGTGCTAAAAAATGGAATGGATTCAAGTACTGGAAGAAAATAGCTAATATAGAAGATGTATTATATAAAATTGCATATCAGGAGCGAACATTTCCGGCTATCATCGGCCTGTCCGAAATAGAAAACAGGAATGTACTGGAAGATATAGTATCTGCGTCTAAACTGGCGAAGGTTAATTACCAGATTGCTCATTACGATTCACCTGACGACCGCGGAGTTGATGTCGCTTTATTGTACAGACCTGATGTTTTCAAATATGAAGGAAGTTATCCTATAAAGACAGTAGTTCCGGGATTACCTGATTTTAAAACCCGTGATATTTTATCGGTATGGGGAACTATCGAAAATGAACCATTTTGCTTCTTTGTATGCCATCTGCCGTCCCGGTTGGGAGGACAGGCTGCTTCTGAATTTAAACGGATAGCAGCTGCCCAGATTATAAAAAATGCTGTTGATTCCATTCGTCTCGAAAAACCTGAAACCCGGTTCGTTATCATGGGAGATATGAATGATGAACCTACGGACAAAAGCCTTAGTCAGGCTTTGGGTGCAAAGGGTGATCTTTCAAAATTAAACTCAGGAGATTTGTTTAATCCGTTTGTAGCTATGTTCAAAGATGGTTTAGGCACATTAGCTTATCAGGATGCATGGAGTTTATTCGATAATATGATTGTAAGCGAAAATCTTATAAATGCACCACAAGATGGTCTCTCTCTGTTGAAAAAGAAGAAATATTACGGATATATCTTCAATAAGTCTTTCCTGACAGAACAACGGGGGCAATACAAAGGATATCCGTTCAGGACATTCAACGGAGATAATTTTGTGAATGGCTATAGCGATCACTTTCCGGTTTATATTCTACTCTCAAAATAAGCAGATGAAGGTAGGATATCTTCTAAATTAGAATAAAAAAGTATATAAATATGAAAAAGCAATTCTTACTGTTATTTGTATTGATACTGTTGCCGGTCGTTGCTTTTTCCCAGAATGGAAGCATTACGGGGAAAGTGATAGATCGCTTAAGCAGGCAACCGATTCAGGGTGCGCAGATAACACTGCAAACAACAAATCCGCAGACGGTGAAAACCGATGCTCAGGGAGTCTTTAATTTTTATTCAGTTGAGTATGGCCATTATAATGTAGATATATCTATGTTGGATTATCTGCCTATACAACTGATGATAGATGTGAGAAAAGTTGAACAAGATATGGGAACGATCTCACTTTCTACAATGTTTGTTGAGAACAGAAATATAGACGACTTCACCATTGATGAATTAGATACGGAGTTCGAGGATGAGCAGTCTATGCCTAGTATATTGTCAGCCTCGAAAGATGTATTTGACAATGTAGCCGGATTTAAATTCAGTTCTATGCGATTCCGCACACGTGGTTATGATTCGGAAACAGTTGGAGTTTACCTTAATGGTATTTATTTCAATGATGCATTGACAGGATACAATCCGTGGTCATTATGGTCGGGCCTGAATGACGCTACCCGTACACAGGAAGTTACCTCCGGGTCAAAAATTGCAGACTATGGTGTTGGTGGGATAAATGGTTCGACGAATATTTATGCTACTGCATCTAAGATACGTAAAGGTGGCCGGGTAAGCTTTGTTAATTCAAGCGGACAATATCGTTACCGTGTGATGGCTACTTATGGATCGGGCTTGCTGGACAACGGGTGGGCATATGCAGTTTCGGTATCTACCAGACAAGGAGGCAATAGTTGGACAAAGGGCACATATTACGATAACTGGGGATACTTTGTTTCGTTAGAAAAGTATTTTGCCAATCACCATAATTTAGCGTTAACGGTTCTGGGAACACCAGGCGAAAGAGCTATTCAGGGTGCTTCCACTCAGGAAGTGTATGATTTGGTAGGCAGCAACACATATAATCCAAACTGGGGATATCAGGATGGAAAGAAACGTAATGCACGGGTCAGAGACAATCATGAGCCTATTATTACGCTTAACTACAATTATGAACCGAATGCCAAATTTAATTTGGCTTCTGCCTTTTCTTTCCGTTTTGGAAAGAATGGATATTCTGCTTTAGATTGGCATGGAGGACAAGATCCTCGTCCGGATTATTATCGTAACCTGCCAAGCTACTTCTTACGTCCGGGAAGCTATTATGATCCGTATAAAGCAGCACTTGCCGCCGAAGGCTGGAAGTCAGACTGGAATATTCGTCAGATAAATTGGGATAAAATGTATCATTCCAATAGAAACAGCTACTTCGGGAATGATGGAACGCAATATTATAATGGAGTAGATCCTAACGGGAAACGCCGTTCGGAGATAGTATTGCAGGACCGCCGCACCGATCAACGTGATTTCAGAGCGACAATAAGTTTCAAACAGGCTCTGACAAACAATAGTACGCTGAGAGGAGGGCTTAATCTGAACATAAATCGTACAGAGTATTTTACTACAATAAAGGATTTATTAGGCGGGGACTATTATCTGGACATAGATAAATATGTAGAACGTGATCAGGGTGATGTGGCTGCGATCCACAGCAATATGAATACACCTTACCGTCTGGTGGAAAAAGGTGATAAATATGGTTATGACTATTACGGACATGTACAAAGTCAAAATACATGGTTAACGTATAAATTAGCGGTTGCTGGTTTTGAAATAGATCTGGGAGGCGAAACAGGATTTACCCGTATGTGGCGGGAAGGTCTTTACAAAAAAGGGCTATTCCCTGATAACTCGGAAGGAAATTCTGAGAAAAAAGGATTCTGGACTTATACTGCTAAAGCCGGGCTCAATTATAGGATATCAGGCTCACAAATGGTATATGCTAATTTTGTCAGGAAGCAGGATGCACCTCAATTCAAGAATGCTTTTGTATCGCCACGTACAAGGAATGAGTATGTGTCAAATCTTAGTACAGAGAAGACAACAAGCGTTGACTTGAATTATGAATTGCGTCTGCCTTCTGTAAAAATGCGGTTGAGTGGTTTTTATACCGATATCAGGGATAAAATGAATGTCATTAATTTTTACGATGATTTGAGCGGTAGTTTCACAAACTTCTCGATGAGCGGGATAGACGAATTATATACAGGTATGGAGTTCGGTATATCGGTGCCAATTACTCAAAATCTTACAGCAACAGGAGTGTTCAGCTATGGATATTATAAATATAATTCTAACCCATATGTTACTCAGACACGCGATAATAGTGCAGAGGTCATATTGAAAGACGAACGCGTTCGTTGGAAAGATATGAAAATAGCTGGTACACCGCAAACTGCGGCAAGTATTGGCCTGAATTACCGGGGACCGAACAATATATATGCCAGTATAGACGGAAACTTTTTTGATGCCATGTATTTGAGCATGAATCCAATGTATCGTACAGATAAAGCGATGCAAGGTCTTGAAGATGATCCCGAAGGTACTTTAAACTGGATGTCTAAGGAAGACAAAATACAGGAAATGGCTCATCAGGAAAGATTTGGCCGGGCTTTTGTATTCAATGTAAGCGTAGGTAAATCATGGAGGCTTCCTCATGGTTTATTCCTGGGAGCTAATCTCGATGTTCGTAATATTTTCAACCGGAAATCGATTAAAACCGGAGGTTATGAACAAATGCGATTCAGTAAGATGAGTGATAACGGGGAGTATAATACACATTATAGCCGTTTCGATTCGAAATACTATTATATGTATGGTACAACCTATTACCTGAATATTTATTTACGTTTCTAATATTAATAAAGATTGTAGAATTATGAAAAGGATAATATATATATTAATCTTATCACTAATATCTGTCGCATTTATCAGTTGCCATGATTATGACGAACCCGGGCCGGAAAAACTATATACCGACTCTGACTTTAGTGATTACAACATTATATCAATAAAAGAGCTGAAAAGCATGTATGCAGCTTCTCACGGTAACACAATAGGACAGGGCGTCGAACTGATGGACAAGAGCCTGATGATTAAAGGAAGAGTCATAAGCAGTGATGAATCAGGTAATATATACCGCGTACTATATATACAGGACGAGACCGGAGGTATTGAAATAAAGATAGGAACCACTTCTAATTATACGGAATATCTTGTAGGCCAAACTATTTATGTGAGCTTGTATCGTTTAACTTTAGGGGACTATCGCTATAACCTAAGCATTGGAATTCCGGGAACTGCCGACAGCGATTATCCAAATGGTTATCTGGATACCAAATTGGCCATCAACCAGCATATATTCAAAGGAGAGATACCTGAAGAACCGGTAAATCCCATAGTCGTTACTTCTCCGGATCAATTAAACGATGATATGCTCGGTATGTTGGTTCGGTTCGAAGGTGTACAAAGCAAATGGGGAAGTGTTACGATTGTAGACGAAGGTTCAGGTAGTTCGTCTACTGATAAGTATCCGTCTTTTCTGGAAAGTAAACAAGAATTAGGACAAGAAACAGTATATACTTCCTATGCCTTTGTAGACGTTATAGAAGAATGGAAGAAATATATTGGGGATATGGCTGTTTGGGAAGCTAATGGAAAGCCAGCGGGGTCTCAACCACAAGAACCTGCTTCTCCGCGACCTGAGACATTAGAATACCCGACCTACGCATTCAAGAATTTTTCTGAAAATGTCAGTTATTATGGCTCTGCAATGTTCCAGTTTGGAGAATCGAGTACAAAAGCAACTCACAATCTGATTTTACGTTCCAGTGGTTATTCACATTTTGCACTTAAGCCGATTCCGGCAGATGGTAAAAAGGCTGATATAACAGCTATATATACAAAATACAGTTCAAGGACTGGATCTTATATCAAATATCAGCTAGTAATCAATAATTTAAACGATGTCAAAATAGCAAACTAAGTTTAAACCGGAAAGAAAAGATATATTATAAGACTTTATTAAAAGTGAGCCGGACTCCTAAAAAGTCCGGCTTTGTTATTTCAGAAATATGGACATGCCAAGGGGATGGAATGTCAAATATAGACTATATATGGCTCGTATTGACCTGTATAACTTATATAACAAGCATATTTGGATAGCTTATAAATTAATGAATAATATCAAATAGTAAGTCTAAAAAAGGTAT
>Ga0153940_1000590_pt1 | contig 17990 bp, 13 predicted proteins | sample TSNJ024MetaG_FD_104736 | JGI IMG/M metagenome (GOLD analysis project Ga0153940, IMG submission 104736) | Attine ant fungus gardens microbial communities from New Jersey, USA - TSNJ024 MetaG | ecosystem: Host-associated > Fungi > Mycelium > Unclassified | place: USA: New Jersey, Brendan T. Byrne...
ATGAAAAAAGGGCCTCACTTTTCAGTCAGGCCCGGCGGGGATTGTGTTTCCCTCCTTTCCACTTCGGGCCAATTTGGCCCGAAGTAAAGCTATCCCAAACAGAAATACCGCCCCTTTGTCCTCTTGGGCGGTACTCTGTGTAATGTGATAGCTTTCATTATTTTATTTTTGCCCTTATACCGGGCCGGTTGCAGTATTCCTATTATGATACAAGCATATCATTGTAACAGCTACTATTTTTGGGATAAGAGAATACAGGCAAGAATACCCCATCAAACAAAGAAGAGAATACTTTAATCAAGTCTTTGACAAAATTAATTTTTATGAATATGACACCAATCTTCCTTATTACCTATATGAGAAAGATATATCAGATTACGCAACTACTATAGCATTCCAAACTTTAGTGCCACCTAATAAATGGCACAGCAAAAAAGAAACCATGGAGATGTATTTTAATACAAAAATCATAGATATAAAGCAAGATACATATGACAACAGAATTATCCAACTAATCTTAGAAAAAGAACCACTATCAAACCATATCAACTGGAATGATAGGTATATGGATGAAGCACAAAATAAATTAAGTATTGGTGTTGGGTATTTTGGAATTGTCAGTATGGACTTAGAAAAACATCCGCATAGTTTCGTTGCCGGCGAAACAGGTAGCGGGAAATCCAATATATTAAAATGCATGATTTATCAATCACTCATTAAAAATTATGATGTTATTTTAATTGACTTTAAACGTGGGGTTTCCTTTTCTAATTTTGAAGGTGCTATTACTGTCTATTATGAATATGACACAGCTATGAAAATCCTAAAGGAAATGGTAGAAGAAACAAAAAGGAGACTGGATTTATTCAGAGAAAACAAAGTAGACAATATAAATGCTTATAATAAAGTTACTATCGATTATCTGCACCGAAAAATCATATTCATTGATGAACTTGCCGAACTACTCAAAATAAGGGACAAAGAAATATCCAGGATTTTATACGATTGTATCGAAACACTGGCAAGATTAAGCAGGGCTGTTGGTATTCATTTAATTATGGGAATACAAAGACCTGATAGTACGATAATTAATGGACAAATCAAAAACAATGTATCATTCAGAATTTGTGGGCGGTTTGTCGATAAAGAGCCATCAAGGATTGTGTTAGGTAACGATATGGCAAGCAATTTAACGAACATTAAAGGGCGATTTATTGTCAAAGATGACAACTTACAAGAAATACAATCATTTTATTATTCAGATAGCTCACCATACCGAGCAAATAAAGCCACTAGGAACGTTTTGGAAGATAAGAACAATAAAGAGTCAGAGATGGCTCCTACGTCTCAAAATGAGCCATTAGAAGAGCCGGAAACGGAAGAAGATACAAACGTATCAAAGAAATTGGATTTTGATTTTAGTGATATTAAAAAAGTATAAAATAACCCCCAAGTCATTAAATGACTTGGGGGATTGATATTCTCTCGGAAAGGTTATCGTAATTAATTTCCGCTTTCTATATCTAACATTTGAAAACCCCTTTCTTCCAACTCCCATGTGAATCGTATACCATTATTATACCTTATATTATTCTTTTTGCAATATATTTACAATATATGTAATTTTTTTCAAAATCTACCTCAATTTCATCACTTTTCTTTTGTTCATTACTAAAGGAACATTTTACTTGTATTCCTCTTTCAAAAGATATAATGTATTCCATTTGTTTTATCAGAGTTGGGTTTCGGATATCCCCCGCGGCAGGAACAGACCTAACACAATTTATTGTGTTTCGAATATCCCCCACGTCATTTTGATACCCAAATTTCAGTATGGCAAAATAATCAAATGCGTTCTCTACTCATTATAAAAACTCATCTTCTTTATTTTTACCTTTCCAATATGACTATTAGCTTGTTCTTCGTTAATAATAACTATCTTTTCAATGTAATTATGAAGAAATTCCATTTTTTCAGATTTTGTCAGCAACTCCCAATTTTCCTTTATATTTGTTATAATATCCGATTTAGTAACAGTAGGGGGTTCAGTTGTATCAACCTCAAGATTATCCAGCTCAATTTTTAACTTCTTCATCTCCTTTGCAATGATTTTACCCATTTTTGTATACTCATCAAAATCAATCTTTTCAGATATATATAACTTCATAATTTCTTTTTCTTTCTGTTCCAACTGACTTAGTCTATTTTGATATTCAGTCTGTAATTTTGCATTGTTCTCAACAACTGTTTGGCTTTGTAAGTTGATTTCATCTGATATATTTAAGTCTTCGATATTATCAATGTATTGTAAAAAAGCTTCTTCTACTTTTTTATGGCTCATATCTTTTGCCGTACACGCCTTATGCATCCTATTAGTACAACGATATTGGGCAATAAAATTCACACTACCATCATTCAATTTTTTATTATTTCCATGAGTGGAAAGTTTTCTGCCACATACACCACAATATAAAGTTCCTGCAAAATAATTGTTTTCTTTTGGTCTTTTTGTTCTGTGCTTTTGTACAATTTTCGATAACTTAACTTGTGCTTTATCATATATGTCTTGAGTAATAATTGCTTCATGGTGTCCCTCTGCTTCAAAATATCTATTTTCATCATTCACACAGTATCTAACCTTTCCTACATAATTGGGATTGGTTAGCATTACTTTTATGGTTTTTCCTGTCCACACAGAATTCATTTTGGTTTTTACTCCTCTTGTATTCAGTTCACAAGCTATTTGTGACATAGAACGATTACTATTAACATACATAGAAAATACTTGCTTTACAATTTGTGCTTCTTCCTCATTTACAGTTTGTATCTTTTGTCCATTCGCTCTATCAAAACCATAACTAGGTGTCAAACTGCATAGTGAATATCCCTCTTTTACTTTCCGTTCAAAAGCAGCACTTACTCTTTCAATTATATTCTCTCTTTCAAATTCTGCAAAAATACCAATGATTTTTAAAAACATACGTCCGGAAGCCGTTTTTGTGTCTATGCTCTCCATCAGAGAATTAAAAGCACAATTATTCGCATTAAAAATTTCGACTAATTCAATTAAATCTTTAGTACTTCTAGTTAATCTATCTACTTTGAAAACTAATACCGTATTAACTTTCTTTTCTAAAATGTCTTTTATCATTCTATTAATACTTGGTCTTTCTGTAATATTTTTCCCACTAATTCCTTCGTCTGAATATACATTGTAAACATTCCAGCCCATTATCCGAGCATAATCTTTTAATTTTTCCGTTTGTGCACGTATAGAAAATCCTTCTCTAGCTTGCTCTTCTGTCGAAACTCTAACGTAAATACCTGTAGACACATCACTATTGTCATTTAACATCTTATCACCTATCTTCTTTCTCATTAGATAGATGATTGCTTTTTTCCCTTATTTTTCTAGGTATTGAAGTCCTTAAAAAAAAGTCCAACATACTTAATTGTATATTTTTAGACAAGACTATTTTCTTTTCAACATTCTTTTTCATTTACCATTCCCCTATATCTACATCTCAGTAAAGCTTATAGCAAAACAGTAAAATATATGAATGAAAAAAATGTTGGACAACCTCAAAAATACTTTATTTTTAGGGGATTATTAGAGGTGTGGTTTTTTCAGAACATTGGCGAGGCAATTAGTATCGCCGATCGCGTTCTCGTTCTGACCAGAAGCCCGGCTTCAATTAAGAAAATCATCCCTATCCAACTTGATATCATCGACCGCACACCAATGAAATCCCGAAATGCACCTGAATTTAAAAATCTGTTTAATGAAATCTGGAAGGAGCTGAATCAATATGGATAAACTCTCCGCCCAGGAAATATACATCCGCAAGCAAATTCAGATAAAAACTACGATTATTTTAACTCGTATCTTAATTTTCATAGCATTTATCATTTTATGGGAAGTATGTGCCAGGAAGGGAATCATCGATTCCTTCTTCTTCAGCAGCCCTTCCCGGATTATAACTACGTTCATCAGCATGTGCATAAACGATTCTCTCTTTCTGCACATTGGGATAACATTGATTGAAACATTTATCAGTTTCTTTCTGGTTCTGCTTATCGGGATTGTCACTGCATTGCTGCTCTGGCAATTTCCCAAGGCTGCCGCAATATTCGAACCATATCTGGTTGTTCTGAACAGCCTGCCAAAGTCAGCGCTGGCTCCGCTTTTAATTGTCTGGTTCGGAACCAATATGAAAACCATTATCATCGCCGGCATCTCGGTAGCGATATTTGGTTCTATCATCAATCTCTATACCGGATTTCAGGAAATTGAACCGGATAAACTCAAGCTTATCCAGACACTGGGCGGCACGAAAAAAGACATTCTCAGTAAAGTTGTTCTGCCTTCTTCTATTCCCTATATTCTGGGAAACATGAAAGTAAATATCGGACTCTGTCTGGTTGGCGTTATTATCGGTGAATTCATTGGTGCTAAAAAAGGACTTGGATACCTGATTATTTATGGCAGCCAGGTGTTCAAACTTGATTGGGTGATTATGTCCATTGTTATCTTATGTATTGTGGCCATGGGGCTATATTCGCTGATTAACGTGCTAGAAAAACTGTATTCAAAACGAGTATAAATTCAGGGACTATTGCTTCTGCTGTTTTTCAGTTGCTTGCAACAGCCCCTTACATAATTGAAAATGTCTTTACAATTCATCTCTATCAAATTCGGCGCACATTTTCGATATCTACTATTGCTATATGCCTCATTATAGTTGTATCAGAAGCATCTGAAAAGGGACTGATTGTGTCTTTTTATTTTATACTTTGCCTTTTCAGGTTTTTTTACATATTATTAACTGCAAATTTATCCTCTCTCAGCTTTAACCCGCCCTACAATTGTGACAATTTCTTTATCCTCATATGTAATCGAATCTCGAACAATTTTTGATTCATATTTTATACTTGTTAGATACCCAACCCCCTTCAGATATTCCAAAAGTTCTCCATTATATAGGGTATTATCTAATTTAACCTCATGCCTCCTTGTCCTGTCTCCCAAAGGTGCATATACATCACCAAATTCAATAAATTTCTTTGAGATTTCTTCAAGACTATATTGCCTTATCTGATTAAGGAAAAGCTCATATCGATTTTCTTCTGGTAGTAACCCCCAGCATTGTTCAACAATATCTTTGTTTACTTCAACTTTCATGTTTCTTATAGCATGGGCAATATTAGTTGTTAGCTCTAACAACTCTAGCCTTTCAACAATGACTATCTTTTCATCATCGGTTGTTTCGGGAGACATTATTAGCCTCTCCACTTCCATGTTATCCAACGCATAATCATCTATATTCTCCATAAACTCATTTTTATGGGCCAATATAAACTCTACACAAAAATCGGGAAATATCTCTCTCATCTCTGCTAATCTAATTGGCGCTAAAGAAAAGTATTTCATGTCCAGCATAATTCGCATTTGGTCTTCTGAAAATTCAGAAATATTATTAGTAAAATCCTGGACCACACAATTCTCCAAAAACAGTTTATAGGCATCAAGATTCATTTTTTCAACTAATACAGATTTTACAAAATCGTCTGTCAAATCATCTTTATCAGAACCTTCTACCAGTTCAACTATATTGCTTTCAATAAACGCTAATAATTCTGTGGTCAAATTGAATACCCGCCAATAAATCATTATATTTGACCAAGATCTGGCTACTTTATTTAACAACAGAAATTTGTCCCAGAAGCAATTTATCGCCACTTCCGTTTCATTAGATTCGTTGACTTTATCGCCACAGCAATCACTAAGCACTTGTATGTTTATATTTTGTTTTTCAATTAACTTACAGCCTCTATCTGGTGTTTCAATTAGCTTTTCAAGCATATAAATAACTGATTCTATACATTCCTCTGTATTAGTTTCTATGCCAAGTATGATATCATCTATATACAAGATAAAATTGTCATCAATATAATTTAATACTCTTTGATCACCAATCGCACTTAAAACAGTATAATGAGCTAAAGATAAATCATTAATCTTGTCTGGCTGCTTAAACATCACAAAATTATTAAGCATTTGCTCATTGATTTTATAATAATTATTCCCAAAAATATAATCTAAAATTTGATTAGAAATCCCTGTACAGTTTAATCTTTTTAAAATTATTTTTAGTCCGTCAAAAAGCCACATGATTTTACTCTCATCTATCTCTTTTATCTTTTGTAAAATATCAGGGTCATTAACTATGTAATCATATAAATAACCTGTTGCAGAAACATTGTCTTTAACATTTATGGTTACCAAAGAATCTACCGGTATGTTTTCTACAATTATATTGAATAAATGTATTATCCTATCCGCTGTCAATGAAGCTTTGGTCATAATATATTTCCAAATATTAATCCATTCATGTGATAACATATTAATAAATGACTGCTGTTGTTTTGTTATATCAATAAACTCATTAATAAATTCCCAACTTTCATCATCTTCATCTGCCAACTGTCTTATAAAAAGTTCACATTTCTTGCTGTTGGGGTTGTATTCTAATAAATATTCTAATAATGCGAAATTATATATTTCCTTTTGCTCAAACTCATACTCCAAAAGACGTTCAACGATTTGAGCATACTTTACCAAAGGATATGAATACTCTTTAGCCTCAAAATTTCTTATGCCTAAAATAAAATTCATATCATCTCTTGTAATACTATTTGCATGAAAATAATTCATATAGTTAGCATAAGTTTCATCAATATAACCATTTCGTAAAAAATATATTAGCAATCTATTATTTCTCACCGTTTCTGGTAAAGCATTTTCACTACCGTATATATCTATAATGCTTTTTATTTTTAAGGATTTTATTTCATGTTCTTTATATTTCAGATTTTCAATCTTCTTTTGAAGTACCGCTCTCCTTTCTGGGGCACTCTCTTTTAAATATGACCATCTTTTAATAACCCCCTCTCCACTGATATGTGATGGATCAATTTCTTCAATACTTTTAAAAGAAAGATTATTACTACTACCAGTGTTACTCATGTATTTTACAGTCATTTCGCCCTCAGCTAATATATTCATGTCAAAATCATCAGCCATAATTCCCTCGAAATCCACCGTGGTATCCTTAATAATAATATATCTGACAGTTCCTGTTTTTCCAGACAAATAGTATAGCATTGCCGCCTTCAATTCACTAATATCGTGCAAAACATCGTCTTCAATGTCCTCTAAAGCTATCTCTAATTTTGCTCGTTCCTCTGTTAGCTCCTTATATTTTAATTCAATAAATACTCGTTTACTATCAAAAGCTTCTTTTACAATCCCCGTCTCCTTCTGCAATTCGGCAAATTCTTTAGGATATAGATTTTTAAAAATAATAAGAGACATTATTTGTTCATCAATAAGTGTCAGACCCTGTTCAATACTTAAAGTATTTTTATATATCACAAATTCATTATAAATATTTGTGAGAATACGCATATCATCTATATATGGCGAAATTTGGGTTATAAACTTTTGGCTAATATCATACTTTAGTACTCCATTTTCTTCATCTTTTTGCAATCTTTTTAATAATATTTCGTTTGAATTTGTAGCATTAATAATAGGTATTATTGGAATGATAAAGTCAAAAAACTTTGTTCTGTCTTTATCGACAAATATATCATCTTTAATCGCATACACAAAAACAATACGCCTATTTATCATCTCATAATTATTCAATATTGTATTTAGTTCTCTTAATTTAATAAAAATTTCCGCACTTTCAAATCTATCTAAATCTTCAATAAACACTATATTAAAATCGGTAGCTTCAAAGAAGTACACAATCTCATCCATATTCTTATTTAAAATAGATTCATTATCTTCACTTTTAGATGTCACCGACCCCTTATCTGAAATATTTATCTCTTTCACTCTATATTTAGGTAAAACCCAATAAAGCGCATAACTTAATACAAGCAAAATCAAACAAACCAGTCCCCCTGCAATAATTTCGGATACTGTTTTATCAACTCCGATTACTGCACCCGATATCTCAATATTATTTCTCAATTCCTGCAATTTAGTTGGAAAGAAATAAAAAAATGTAACACCAATTGTTGTTCCTAAAACTATAAGATTTCTAAAGATTTTCGCTCCGCTTACTTTATGTAATTTCCTATACCTACTTTGCGGAATCTTTTTGTAATCAACTTTGTAAAATAGTTGTTTTAAAACCCCTTCTTCTATCTTCTCTTCGCCACCAAGATCAACAATAGTCTGTTTTCCTTCATCATTAATTTCAAGAAAAGAAGCAAGTGAAATGTTTATAAATTTTAAGCTTGGATGCTTTTTTAAATATGCTTTTATCACACTACTCTTTCCTGATCCATATGGACCAGTCAACGCAATATTCAAAATCTTTGGTTCTTTTAATGCCCAATCCAAGGCTTTAAAATACTCGTCTCCATTATCAATATTATCTTTAGGAGCCAAATTTTCGAACTCAATATTTTTCGTATTACTTATGCCATTTTCTAAGTAATCTTTCATCTGATTATATTTTTTAGGGATGATTTTTCCTAAATCTAAAACTTTTTTCTTGAAATTACTACAAACTAATCCAAATAATGTTTTTCTTTTGTTCATTTTCAACCTCGCCTCTTGATAATAACCACATCTAATTCAAATGCTATAATCTGATTTTATTTTAACATGTCTTTCTATTATTTTCCATTAGTTTAAATTTTAATAAAAAACAGACATAGTCAGCATAATTTCCGACATGCCCATTTTTATCAATTAACTTTACTATCTTATTGGTACCGTTCTCTCTAGTCTTCTATTTCTTGTCAATACTCTTCTATAAACAGGAACAATAATTTTTTCATATCTCTTTTCTAGCATTATTTTCAAAAAATCTTTTCTAATATCAGAAAGCATAGGTGTCTCATCAACAATCAACTTTATATCACCCATATCTATTCGGGGTACTATTCTCATTAATGCTTCATCACAATCTTTGTTTGCCTCTTCTTCGAAGAACTGATGATACCCAATTTTTTCTCCTCTTACTTTTAATGCCGCCCTAGGAAATTGATATATTCGCTTATCTATTTCCTTATCCGAATTAAGGATTTGCGGTATCGATGCATCCGAAATCGCCGGATACAAGCATGAGCCACAATCAAATACCGGTGCTAACTCCATATCTCCAGTCTTTTCATCCACAAGGTATCCCCAGTTTGCAGAATGACGATCAAAATTCCCAAGTAAAGCATCAATTACAAACGTATCCCAATATCTACGCTTCGCCTCTTTCCGGATTGTTAATCCTTCATGCTTGTCAAAAAGCTTTATTAAATCTTCCAAAACCGGAGTTCTTCCAATTGTTTCAGAATCTAAAAAGCTATTCTGAAATCCTTGGAATTCATGCAAACGATATTCTTCTGTGGTAAAATCCTCACACCCAACAACTATCTTTTCGTTTCCAGCAACAGTATATGTTCCTAAAACTGTATTCTGTGCATCAACCCCAATTGATTGAAAAATATGACAGCCTATATATTCCGAAAAAACATTGTTAGCATAATTAGAATTCAAATCATTCTGCTTTTCTTTTAAGCTCTTTGGAAATTTAACCATATAGTGCTTATCATTATAAATAAGTGACAGTTTTATTTCAGCACCCAGGTAATGCCTGTGTCCCACCTTACACTTATTAAAATTTACAACCTTATTCATTATTCCACATTCCTCCATTAAGGTAATAATCTCGAAGCATATCCGCCTGAATTACAGAGATTTCACCAGAAGTCATTGCCATATTGATACTTCCATAGACTTCACTTTCTTCACAATCGTATAGTGCTCCTTGCTCAATCGCTTCACACAACGCATTAATATCTTTTTCCAAATAATCAGGTATTTCAAAGTCTATCTCTAACTTTTTAACCTTTATCACCTTATCACCTCATCAAAAAATCACTTCAATAAAATCATTTTTTCATTTTCTCTGGACAAGAAGTGCTGAAATCTTCAATTTTACTGGTTTTTTACTGGCATTATTTTATTCAATCAGTTTATCATTTTTCAGAACGTTTCGCAAGCGGATGTATCTTGTTTTATGCTGCTTTATCCTTCCTCTTTTCTTGCCCGTTAAGGCATATTAACTTGTCCTTTTTATTCCGGATTTTTGTTGACATAATCCCGATAAAATCAATTTTGTTCATTTTCCTCTGGACAAGAAGCGCTGGAACCCTTGATTTTACTGGCTTTATTAAGTTCAGTCCTATTATATCACCATCGGGTGAATTCATCGGTGCAAAACAGGGGCTGGGTTACCTGATTATTTATGGCAGCCAAGTATTTAAACTTGACTGGGTGATTATGTCGATTGTTATCTTATGTATTGTAGCTATGGGACTATATTCGCTAATCAACCTGCTGGAGAAAGTGTATTCAAAACGAATATAAATTCAGGGACTATTGCTTCTGCTGATTCCCACAGTTGCATGCAACAGCCCCTTACATAATTGAAAATATCCTTAACCCAATGATTCGTATGCGTATATTGGCATCACTATACCTGCTTCTACGCATCAAAAACTCGCAATTATGAGTTAATTTTGTCAAACAGAACGATAAGCCGGGTTATGTCGTGAATAATCATCTATCTGAACCTGCTGTCGCCAACAGGCTCAAGCGACCTACCTAAAAGCGTGACGGACAAAAAGTTTTATCAAATCTTCTAAAACCGGGGTTCTTCCAATCGTCTCCGAATCTAAAAAGCTATTTTGAAATCCTTGAAATTCATGCAAACGGTACTCTTCCGTGGTGAAATCTTCACACCCAACGACTATCTTTTCATTTCCAGCAACAGTATATGTACCTAATATTGTATTCTGTGCCTCAACTCCGATTGATTGAAAAACATGACTTCACTTTCCTCACAATCGCGCAGCGCTTCCTGCTCAATCGTTTCACACAACGCATTAATATCTATTTTTGGAAATCATCCTCGCTATTAAAAAAATCCAAATCAATATCCAACATATAGGGGGTAATATAATGTACTTTATCAGTTACTGTTGCCATGCTCCGATTCGCTACACTCCAAAAACATCAAAAATATCTTCCTCCTGAATCTCTCTTTTGCTTTTCCTGCCGGCATTTTTCAGCATATTTTCCAACTTGCTTTCCATTGATTTCTTAATCAGTTTCGCAGAATCAATATCCCTTAATTCAAAAAACAACATCGGATTTTGATCCAGCCTTGCCCCTATGCCATACAAAACCGCCGCCACATGCTTACACATAGACGCCCAGTCAGGACAACTGCAATCAAAATGAATTTCTTTTGGTGCGGGAAACAAGCCATATTCTTTTTCAATAAACATCTTCTCCAGCTCTTTTGGAAATACACCTTCCATTAGCTGTTCCAAAGTATCTATTTTATGGTTACATAATTCCGTCACCCGATCCCAGTTGGCTTTCTTCAAAGGATCTATGTCAATGACTACCTCATAGGGTTTTTTGCGGGAACCTTGAACTATAGCCTTCACGTTTCCCTTTAAGATTTTCAAGTCCAGAACGCTGCCGTACCGCAGATAGCTTCTTCCCCTCTCAATTCGATTGCTGTAATCCGCATAGCTTTCCAGATTGGTATTCCAGGCCTTGCCCCACCAGCTTTTCGCAAGGGTTCTTCCTTCCAGAATCACAGGTTCAATATTTGGGTCTTTTTTTCTTAATTTTGCTATCGCTTTGTCCGCATTTGCTTTCTTCTCTCCAACGCTGACATATCTGGGAAAGGCATCATAATAGCTCATCAAACATCACCGCCTAACGTAAAAAGCTGCATTAATTCTTTGTTGTCTAATTCCGTTATCCATTTCTCACCGGTATCTGCTAAAATATCTCCTGCCAGCTTTTGCTTTTCCTCAATCATAGAATCAATCTTATCTTCAATCGTACCTTTTGTCACAAATTTATGCACCATTACATTTTTTGTCTGACCAATACGAAATGCCCTGTCAGTAGCCTGGTTTTCAACGGCAGGATTCCACCATCGGTCAAAATGGATGACATGGTTTGCTGCCGTCAGATTAAGTCCCACACCACCGGCTTTTAGGGAAAGTACCATATAGGGAACATATGCTTCGCCATTAAATTGTTCCACTATTTGATTTCTTGATTTAACCGGTGTGCCTCCATGCAGCACAAATCCTTTCTTCTGAAATATCTCCGCTAATAATTCAGAAAGCGGCTCTGTCATTTCCCTGAATTGGGTAAATACAAGTACTCTTTCCCGTTTCTCATAGATGGTTTCACAGATTTCTTTCAACTGTTCAAATTTTCCACTGTGGCTTGCTTTATAAATCTCCTGTCCCAGATATTGATCGGGATGGTTACATATTTGCTTAAATTTCATAATACTGGAAATCACAAGGCCCTTTCGTTCGATGCCTTCCGAATGTTCCAGTTTTTGACGAATTTCATCTACCAGGCGTTGATACAGACCAATCTGCTTCTTCGTAAGGGCTGCATACTCTTTTATCTCTATCTTATCCGGCAAATCTGAAATGATACTCTTGTCCGTTTTCAATCTCCGAAGAATAAAAGGATGAATCATCTTACGAAGCTTTCCATATCCGGTCACGTCACCGGATAGCTCTTTAGTGAATGTTGTAAACTCCTTGGCACTTCCTAAAAGCCCCTGATTCAGGAAATCAAACAATGACCATAAATCTCCCAGACGGTTTTCTATAGGCGTTCCTGTCATGGCAATACGCATCATCGATGGAATGGCTTTAACGCTTTTGCTCTGTTTTGTTCCTGCATTTTTGATGGCCTGGGCTTCGTCTAGGATTAAGAAGTCCCAGGTAATGGTTTTTAGCATTTCTAATCGGGCCGCCATTCCATAAGTGGTCATATATAAAAAGGTATTCTCCTTAAGTTCCCACTCCTGGGCTGCTTTGCCCGAACTGCTATGCAGGATTTCATAAGGAAGCTTTGGTGCAAATTTATCAATTTCTTTTTGCCAGTTACCAAGCAGGGATGCCGGCAATATGAGCAAAGCATGCCCCCCTTGATGCGTCCTGGCATATTCTAAAAAGGCTATCATCTGCACCGTTTTCCCAAGTCCCATGTCATCTGCCAAGCAAGCACCAAAACCCATTTTCCACATCGTATATAGCCACCTGTAGCCATTTTCCTGATAAGGTCTTAGGGAAGCCTTAAAAGAACGTTCTGGCAGAATCTCCTGAATGGCTGCCGGATTGGTCATTTTTTCTTTCATGTTCCTTAACCATGTTCCATTGGATATCTGAACTTCAATGTCTTCTGATAGTTCTCCCAGCTCTTTTGCGGCGCTTAACTCCATCCGCATGGCTTCTCCTAAGGATACCCCGCCATTCTTTGAATAATCCTGCACTTTTTCAAAGGCTTGCAGTGCTTCTTCTAACTTTTTATTATCTATTTCAATCCATTTCCCTTTATATTGTACTAAGCCTTCTGCCATGGCAAGAAACTCTTTCAGTTGTTTTTTTGTCAGCTTCTCTCCGTCAATGGTCAATGATGGGGAAAAACTCATAATTGCATCAAGACCAACCATGGCGGGTTCTTTTTCTCCCACTGTGACTGTCATTTTAATTACATTGCTTTTTTTTCGCCACCAGTCGGGTACGCGGCACATAATGCCTGCTTCTTCATAGATGGGAATTTCCCGTAGGAATTGCCAGGCCTCTTTGATTGTAAATTTCAATGGGGAAAATAATTCACCACTTTCCATCAAATCCGAAATCAAGGTACTATGCTCTGCAGCCTTTGTGACGGCGGACATCAATGCCAGTAACTGTCTGTCATCTTGCCCGAACTCTGCTAATGCATTTTTCAGGGGGGTATGGATTGCTTTTTTGCTTTTCACCGGTTTTGTGGAATAGGCCGCCATGAAGGCAAAAGGGTATTCTTCTGATTGGCTCTCAACTAAATGGAAAAAGACCCTTCCGGCTACATTAATTCTGGAATTGTGTTCTGCAAAATACATGGTAACTGTACCGTCGTATGCTTTTATTTCCTGCTTAAATACCACCAACAGTCTTTCCCAAAGCGCCTGCAGCCACTCTTCATCTACATATTCCATACCTATAACAAAAGGAACATCTTCTTTCCATTTATGGATTTCTTCTTGTGTCAAGGTTAGGATTGTTTCTTCTCTGGTAAACTCAATATCAGATTGTTTGGATAATTTATGAATCAGAGCGTCCGCAATTTGATATAAATATAAGATGGATGGTGAAAACCATTTTTCCTTTGTTGAAAATCCCAAGTGAAAAAGCGCTTCATACTTATCAATGCGGAAGCGGTTCAGCCACTCTTTTAAATCTGATTCTTTTGTATCCATTTCTTCTGTATATTCTATTTGGAATCCTTTCGGCTTAAAATTGGCTGTAAATATCTGGCTTTCTTTTGCCTTTGAGGAAGTCATACTAATATTGTTCCTTTCTATAGTAAAGGTTATAATTTTCTTTTATTCATATTAACATTGAGAGAGCGGCTTGTAAAGTTTTATAATGTAGTATTTGACAGCTGTATTTGACAGCATCTCCCAATGCCTGCCGGTTTGATATATTTTGATTTTCTCTGGACAAAGCAAATCTTAAACATATGGAAAAGTTGAAAAAACGCTCTACAGATATTTTCTGTAAAGCGCTTCGTACTTTTATAGTTACTTCTTCAAATCCAAGTCAAAGGTAATTTTTTCTACTAAATATATTGGGACTGTATACCTGTTTTCGACTATCCCACCATAAGTTTTTTTAAGGACATATAGTATGTCCAGTTTTTTTTGCTTTAGTAAGGCGTTTGCAGTTTTTGTTGGTTCACTGCCCCTTTTAACCTCTATACCGTAGTTATTGTAGTCCAAGAGACTTCTCACATAAAAGTCGAGCTCCCCACCAGTTGACTGCTCTATTCCAAACCAGGGAACGGAACCGGCAATTTCACCCTTTCGGATTCTACGGATAAGTTCTTGGCATACAAAGTTTTCACATAAAATCCCCTCGATAACTTCTGCTTTTTCACCGGTACGTCGCAAGAATAAATATGCAACCCCCAGATCCGTGAAGTAATAGCGTGCGTTATCGACAATGTTAAGATAGTCACAGTTTATACTCTTACTGCAATAGGTAATCTGGTGAGATAATGATAGCCAGCTAATTGCTGCATTTATCATTTTTTTTGTTACTCTCCCACTCTCCTCTTTAAAAACTATTTTAGAAAGATCAGTCAAGAGATCATCCGTTCCTTTTTTTTCTTTTAGGAGCGTAACAGCAATAGATGAGAATAATTTATTGAATATGTTTTTTTCGAGTGATGTCTCGAAATACTTAGTTGACTCTGTTGTGAATGTATCTATGATGCTTTCGATTTTGCCTCGGCAGGCATTCACATCTTTTGTTTTTAGATAATGCAATATGACTTCAGGATAGCCACCTATTTTTAGATATATTTCAAAGTAGTCTCTCAGTTCGTTGTATATGTTATGATCACTTTCTCCATATAGCGAACAATTATCGTACACGTCTCTTTTCCCCAGCGCATCTAAAAATTCCGAAAAGGTCAAAGTCTCCATCTTTAATTTTTCGATATCTCCAGCGGAGAAAAAATATTCTTTCTCGAGTGTTTTCCCCAGATATGATCCTGTGACCACAAAATGAGCTTCAAATTCTCGTGCAAATTCTCTGATCCGGCTGAATAATTCGGCCGATTCCTGAATTTCGTCAATAACTACAAGATGGTCGTTAGAATCAGTAAATTCAGGGTCAAATAATGCTAATGCTTTGTGCATTGGCTTTTCTATCCTTTTTTCCCCTGGCTCCCACTTTTTTGCAGTATGCCAACATCTTAGGAATTCTTCTCCTGAGCTGGCAATCATGTTAATATATGTTGTCGCTCTGTACTCTTTAGCAAATTCATTCAATATATAGGTTTTTCCTACCTGCCTGGATCCTTCCAGTTCCAGAACTTTTCCTTCGTTTCTTTTTTTCCAGTCTAACAGATTTTTGTATATATCTCTTTTTAAGTGCATTTCATCACCATTCCTTATTTTCCAAAAGATAGATATTTATATTATACCTATCATTACCAACTTTCTCAAGTCAGAAAACAATTTTGGGTGCATATTTTAAAAGTGCACATTACGGTCTATTCAGACTCTGCCGAACAGAAGAAGGCAAAAAGGGTTAGGGCAGAGTCATCCTCTGACCATTTTTGCCTTCTTTATATCAAAATAAAGCTCAAGCTGGATTTTGAGCGGAATATCTGAAACGTATTTACAACCTTATTCATTATTCCACATTCCTCCATTAAGGTAATAATCTCGAAGCATATCCGCCTGAATTATTGATATTTCGCCAGACGTCATTGCCATATTGATACTTCCATAAACTTCACTTTCCTCACAATCGCGCAGCACAATATTAAAAAGCTCTTGTATAATTCAGGGACTATTGCTATAGCTGATTTTATCAGTTGCATGCAACAGCCCCGTACATATTATTTCTTCTGAACAGTTACTATTCTCCTCCTACTTTGATTGTATTCTCTAGCTATTTTCAAATTCATTATACAAAATTAATTTTGGAATTTGTTCAGTCTAACTTTTCTACTTGTATGTTTAACTTCTTTCAACTTATCAATCACAAAAATCACTCCATCCCTCCCCCTCTGCGTTACAGGTATAACTTAAATCTTGATTCAGAGTCTGTACAAAGATTTTAGGCTCTTTCCATTACGCTGATTCTCAAACGCTTTTTCCCCATCAGCAAGAGAGTATACGTTCTGGATCAATGGTGAAAGGTTCAGTCTTTTGTAAATCTTTGCGCTACGTTCAAGTACATAGGGAGACTGGTATACACCGGAAATTATTGTTGCTTCTTTATTAAATGCAGAAACCATATCGATGCTTTCCATATTAACGCCTGACCGATAGGTTGCAAGATACTCCAGTGTTCCGCCACGACCTGTGATATCATACGCCGTTTTCACAGCGGCTGCGGCACCAGAGCATTCAATCACGGCATCAAACATGTATCCGTCTGTGATTTCTGCCACGCGTGCGCACACATCTTCATTGATTGGATCTATCACATAATCTGCTCCATTCTCCAATGCGATGTCACGTTTCCATGTTATCGGCTCGATCATTGTAACATTGGAAGCACCTGCCAATTTCGCCAACTGCATTGTAATCTGACCGATACCGCCACCTCCGGAAATCGCAACACTTGTACCGCTCTTGATCTTACAGAGGTCCAAGCCATGCATACAAACAGAAATTGGTTCGATCAACGCAGCTTCCGCCAGGTTGGCATTGCTATCCAACAGGTAAACCTGTTGTTCGCTGACAACAAAATATTCCGACATTGCGCCGACCACCATTTTTACATCGGTACAAAAATTCTCTTTTCCATTCCGACAATAATGGCATTTCCCACAATACTTATTGAAGTAAAAGGTTACCTTATCGCCCACTTTTAGCCCTTTTGTTTTGGCTTCCGGTCCTAACTCCACGACTGTACCAGCCCCCTCATGCCCCATGGGGAACCCCTCCGGTAAATCGTATTCTCCTGCAGCTATATGTAGATCCGAACCGCAAACGGAGGAATACGCCATTTTAATTCTCACATCATCCGGATTTTGCAGCTGTGGCTCCGGAATATCAATCACCTTTACACCGGGTTTTGCATATACTAATGCCTTCATTAATTAATACCTCCACTATGAAACTATATTGTTATATGAAATCAATGAATCAACCGCATGGTCTGGGCAAGCAATCGTTCAAACAGATGCATGCTACTAATGTACTGTATCGCTTATACTAAATATCAACGATACAGTACACTAGTGTAGTTCCTCGTTGATATTTACTGTTCGATGTGGTATCATAAAAGAAAACAGGAGATGTTCATATGAATCAAAAATACCTTGTTACTCTTTCTGATACCGAAAAAAATAA
>Ga0153940_1000591_pt1 | contig 17926 bp, 17 predicted proteins | sample TSNJ024MetaG_FD_104736 | JGI IMG/M metagenome (GOLD analysis project Ga0153940, IMG submission 104736) | Attine ant fungus gardens microbial communities from New Jersey, USA - TSNJ024 MetaG | ecosystem: Host-associated > Fungi > Mycelium > Unclassified | place: USA: New Jersey, Brendan T. Byrne...
GAAGCAAAGCGGAAGTCACAGAAAATCCGAGGATTGCCAGCGCGAAATTATGCAGAATGCATAATTTCTGTGCATCGCGAAGCGTGTTACTGTTCGCAGCCCTATGGGCTGTGAATAGTAACCTTGCAACAATCCATCTTACATAGGAGATTTCTATGATTGAATTAAAAACAACTGTACAACCCCCATTATCTTTGTATAAAAATTACCAATTACATAACGCCCTGTTTTTTGATATCGAAACCACCGGACTGCATCGACGCTATTCCCATCTTTATCTGATCGGTGTACTATATCTTGCCGATAATGATTGGAAACTGATTCAATGGTTTGCTGAAAAGCCCTCCGATGAGCCGCAGATTCTGCAGTCGTTTCTTTCTTTTATAAATAATGACAGCTGCCTGATCCATTACAACGGAGATTCCTTTGATCTGCCATATGTAAAAGCAAAATGCGAAGCATATAAAATCCCCGGGGACATTCTGAACACCTGCCAATCCATTGACTTATACCGCAGGATTCGTCCTTACCAAAAGCATTTTGCCCTGGACCATCTTACCCAGAAAGATGCCGAACGTTTTCTGGAGATTCACCGGAAAGATTCTTTTAGCGGCAAACAATTAATTCAAGTTTATAGAGATTATCTTACCAGTGCCGATGAAAAGCTGCTAAAAATACTGCTGCTTCATAATTATGAGGATATCTATAATATGTCCCACCTTTTACAACTGGAGTCCTACCACCGATTATTCGAAGGAGATTACAAGATTCAAAGCTGGGAACAAAGTGAGCAGCTGTTAACAGTGAGGCTGACCACCGAATACATAATACCAAAGCCCATTTCTTGTCAGAATGAGCATTGCCGCTTAATCACTTCCGATAATCAGGTTACTATTACCATTGAACCACACTGCGGTATACTTAAATATTATTACAACAACCCTAAAGAATATTACTATCTTCCGGCTGAAGACAAAGCCATTCACAAAAGCATCGGTGCATACGTAGATAAAGAATATCGGATTCAAGCTACCGCTGCCAATTGCTATCAAAAGCATGAGGGTATCTTTCTGCCGCAATATAAAGAACTAATTACGCCTGCGTTAAAAGAAAATACTAGAGATGTCGTCACTTATTTTCCAGTAAATATACCAGATATCGAGGATATCAGGTTTCAAACAAAATATATTGACCATATTCTTAAAAAACTGCAAAGCATTTGAACAGTCGATTGAAAGTTACAGGATTGCTCTATGTCAAACGAACTACCCACATAAAACTTACAAACTACCAAATCCAGCCGCTGTGGGAAGATAGGTACTTTCCGCAAACATTCAGAGGGCGCTTTTAGTACCTGGCGAAATAACTGCTTACGCAGACCCAGCGCGACGGCTCTCCGGAGCGTTGTTGGTCGGAGTTAGCAGTTAGTTCGACAGGTACGTTGCCCGGGTTTGCGGAAAGTACCTATCTTCCCACAGTGGCGTCCGGGCAGCCTACATATTAGACTCTTCAAACCTTCAAAAAAACATACATAAATAAAAATCATATAATCACACAACAACAAGAGCATTACAAAGCGAACAGCAGCTCATTTGTAATGCTCTTATTGCTAAATGAATATTCAAATTAATTACTCTTCGATAGCCTCTTCTGTATCATCAGTCACAACTTCAGCAGCTTCCACATCAATTTCAACCACTTCTGCCTCACCTGTATCTATAGCTTCAGCATCAGCAACTTCTGCCTCGGAAGCAATCTCATCTACAGGAATATCATTAACAATCTCTTCCTCGTAAACGTCTTCATAAACCAGTTCTTCTACATATTCTTCTACTGCTTCCGGTTCAAGCACTTTCATACTCAGGCTGATTTTCTTTTCTTCACCATTAAAGTCAACCACTTTCGCAGTAATCACCTGACCGATATTTAATACATCAGCCGGTTTTTCAACATGATCTCTGGAAATCTGCGAAACATGAAGCAAAGCATCCACACCCGGCTCCAGTTCAACAAAAGCGCCAAAATCTGTCATACGGGCAATCGTGCCTTCTACAATATTACCTACTGCATAATTATCAAATGCAGTTAACCATGGATTCTGATCCTGGAATTTCAAACTAAGAGCAATCTTATCACCATTAATCTCCTTGATCAAAACAGTAATCGGTTGACCCGCTTTAAATACTCTTTTAGGATTATCAACTCTTCCCCATGACATTTCAGAAATGTGAAGCAGTCCATCTGCTCCTCCTAAGTCAATGAATGCACCAAAATCCGTAACATTCTTAATTGTGCCGTCAATGGTATCACCTTCAGCAATTTTTTCAAACAGTGCTTTCTGCTGTTCTGCTTTTGCAGCAACTAAAAGCTGTTTTCTATCACCAATCACACGTCTTCTTCTAGGATTGAACTCGCTGATAACAAATTCGATTTCCTGATCTGCGTATTTGGATAAATCTTTTTCATAAGTATCGGATACCAGGCTGGCCGGGATGAATACTCTTGCTTCATCAACAACCACACTGAGTCCTCCGTTTAATACCTGAGCAACTTTGGCAGTAAGAACTTCCTGAGACTCAAAAGCTTCTTCCAGTCGTTTGTTGCCTTTTTCAGCAGCTAATCTTTTATATGTTAAAAGAACTTGTCCCTCACCATCATTAACCTTTAATACTTTCACTTCCATTTTGTCGCCTGATTTAGCAACGGTGGTTAGATCAAGATTGGACTCGTTGGTGTATTCGTTCTTTGTAAGAATACCATCTGCCTTATAGCCGATGTTCAGAATGATTTCGTCTGGTTTTACATCGATAACGGTGCCCTCAACTACCTCTCCATTTCTAATGGTCTTAAATGATTCCTCTAACATTTGTTCAAAACTTAATTCTGACATGTTTTTGAACCTCCTCAATTATTTTATTTGGGGTAGATGCCCCTGCTGTAATACCTACGTGACCAAATGATTGAAAAGGCTTTGAATCCAAATCAACGAGTGTCTGTATATAGTAAGTATTTTTACATTCCTTTTTACATATATCATACAATTTTTGCGTATTGGAACTATTCCTGCCACCAACGACAATCATAGTATCTACCTCACCGGCAATACGTTTTGCTTCAGTTTGTCTCTCTTCTGTCGCATTGCAAATCGTATTTAAAACAATTTTATCATAACTCTTTTCAGCAAAAATTTCAACTAGTTCTTTAAATTTGTTGTAATTAAATGTCGTCTGTGCAACAATGCAAAGGCTTACATTGTGCTTTTCCATAAAATCAATCGCATCTTTCTTGCTTTCGATGACCCAAACCGGCCCTTCACACCATCCTTTAATGCCGATCACCTCAGGATGTTCTGCATTGCCTATAATAATGATGTGTCTGCCGTTTTGGCTCTCTCTTCGTACAATTCGATGTATTTTCTGAACAAAAGGACAGGTTGCATCGACATATTTTAATTGTTGTTTTTCAATTGCTTTATAGACATCCCCGGCAACGCCATGAGAACGGATAATAACAACTCCGTCATCTATTTTCTGCAGCTCTTCCATCGTATTAATTACTTTTACCCCCTTGGAAGTAAGGTCGTTAACAACCTCTTCATTATGTATGATCGGGCCATAAGTATATACCTGCTGTCTGCTCGTATGAACTTGTTCATAAACCATTTCAACTGCACGTTTTACACCAAAGCAGAATCCGGCTGATTTAGCAACTGTTACTTTCTTCATTCTATCGTTTGTTTTCTCCATGGATTTTTATGATTTTATTCACAACTTCATCAATAGTCATATCGGAAGAATCAACTAAAACCGCATCATCTGCCTGCTTTAACGGGGAAATATCTCTGGACATATCCCGATAATCCCGTTCATTAATATCCGCTTCGATTTCTTTGAGACTACCTTCTATTCCTTTTTTCTGCAATTGATCATAACGGCGGTTAGCGCGGATTTCAGCACTTGCAGTCAGATATATTTTAGTTCTGGCGTCCGGGAGTACCTGGGTTCCAATATCCCGGCCATCCATCACAACATTAACTTTTGCGGCCAGAATTCTTTGCAGCTCTATCAGTTTTTCACGGACCTTGGGATTGGCCGAACTGGCTGATGCCATATTGCCAACTGCTTCTTCCCGCAAACGGGATGTAACATTTTCACCGTTTAACAGTACTTGCTGCTCACCATTTTGATAGGTAATGGAGATATCGGCAGTTTCACAACATTCTTCAATCTTTTGATGATCAGCGGGGTCAATACCCTGTTCCAGAAGGTATAATGCCATGGCACGATACATAGCGCCGGTATCTACATAGATAAAGCCCAGCTGTCTGGCGATTCGTTTGGCAATGGTACTCTTTCCGGCACCGGCCGGACCATCGATGGCAATATTTTCACTCATTTTGTTCCTCTTTTCTAGCTGTTTGTCATTTTATAGGCCATTGGCTGCAGCATACGCTGTAGACCAGGCAATCTGCAGATTAAATCCACCGGTTAAAGCATCCAGGTCTAATACTTCCCCTAGAAAATGCAGACCGGTTATCTTTTTGGATTCCATATTCTTTGGTGAGATTTCTTTCACGGTGACACCGCCTTTTGTGATAACAGCTTCGTTATACCCCCGTAATCCGGTAAGGGTAAATGGAAAAGCTTTGATATAGTCAGCAAATGCCTGTCGTTCTTCTCTTGAGATTTCGTTCACTTTTTTATCCGGATGAATAATTCCCTGCGCCAGTATCACAGTTAATAACTTGGAGGGCAGCAATGAACCGATCACATTTTTAAACTGTTTATTTTTACCGGATTCAAATTCCCTAAGAATACGAGCATCCAGCTGTTCGATTGTCAGAGCCGGTTTTAAATCAATGAATGCTGACAGCGGATGTTCTTTGAATTCATCCCCTACAACTGCACTGGCTGTCAAAACTAAAGGTCCGGTAACCCCAAAATGAGTAAACATCATCTCACCAAAGGATTCATAGTGCTTTTTTCCATTGCTGTATATGGACAGGGTAACGTTTTTTAAAGAAAGTCCCTGCATCTGAGTGATATAACTTTCTTTTGTTTCCATCGGAACCAGCGATGGGCGCAAAGTAGTTACGGTATGTCCGGTCTCTTCGGCAAAGCGATATCCATCGCCGGTAGCACCGGTAGAAGGATAAGACAGTCCGCCGGTTGCAACCATCACAGTATCACCGGATATTTCGGCACCATTTTCCAAAAGAACACCGGTAACTTTTTTAGCACTGGTCAGAATCCGGTCAACCTTACTTTTTAAATGGATTTTCACATCCAGGCTTTTCATCTTTCGCTCTAATGCCAGGATAATATCCGAAGAATGGTCTGACTTTGGAAATACCCGATTACCCCGTTCGATTTTAGTGTGTACACCAAGACCTTCGAAAAAGTCAATGACATCATAATTATTATATCCATAAAAAGCACTATATAAAAATTTACTATTGCTGAAAACGCTGTAAAATAATTCCTCCATGTCACAGGCGTTGGTAAAATTACAGCGTCCTTTACCGGTAATAAATACTTTTTTTCCAAGTTTTTCATTCTGTTCAAAGACATGAACTTCATGACCATTCATAGCAGCAAACACCGATGCAAACATTCCGGCAGCTCCACCGCCGATAATCAATACTTTAGACATCCTCTTCTCCCAGCTCCGGAAAATTCAGTTTAATCTGCCCATCAATCAGATTAATCTCATCATTACTGTAAACCTGATATTCATCCCAGATCTTCTCCATTGATTCCAATGTATCCACAACTTCCTTTTGCTTTTTCATACAAAGCGCCACCACAAGGGCATTCACTACACTTAAGGGTGCCACCAGCGAGTCCACGATAGAGACCATATCGCTTCTGGCGATTAAGTTACAGGATGAATACAGATTCATCGGCGAATGGATACTGTCGGTCAGGGTAATAACTTTTGCATTTCGGTTATTGGCAAATTCCATTGCTTTTAGGGTACGCATGGAATACCTGGGGAAGCTAATACCAATAATTACATCTTCTTCTCCAATCCGAATCATCTGCTCAAAAATTTCACTGGATGAACTGGTTTGAATTAACCGTACATCTTCAAAGATCAGATTCAGGTAAAAGCTTAGAAAGCTGGCAATGGGAGCACAACTGCGAATACCAATGATATAGATGGTTTTAGCTTTTAGAATTGTTTCTACCGCCAGGTCAAAGGTGGCATGCTCCAGATGTTCCATAGTCAGCTTTATTTTTTCGATGTCTGATTGAAGTACTGTGGTCAGAATCTCTTTTTGATTCACCCTGCCGTAAGTTACTTCCATCCGCTGGATTGAATTCAACTTATTACGTACCAGTTCTTCCAGAGCCCGATGGAATTGGGGATATCCTCTGTAGCCAAGCTGGGTAGCAAAACGGACGGTAGTTGATTCGCTTACACCCACCTCTTGTCCAAGTTTTGCTGCGGTTAAGAATACCGCCTTATCATAATTATCGGTGATATAGGCAGCTAACTGCTTCTGCCCTTTGCTTAATTTTCCATACTGACGGTTGATTCGCATTAACAAATTTTCTGATTGTTCCATAATTATTGATACCTTCTTTATGAGTTACTATTTACAGCCCGATAGGCTGCGAACAGTAACCTTTATGATACCTTTTCTTTAGATTAGTTGCAGATTTATCTACAAGGTAAGATTATATCATATCTTCATGTGGAAATGTAATTTTTCTTTACAAATCTTGCAAAGTCCTTTTGGCGTTTTGAATCTTTCGTACATCCGTCCGGTAAATCTCGAATTCACTTAATCCCTGAATACCCATATATACCTGGGGATTGCGATACTCCATCCGGCTTTTGCGGATGATCTTTCCGGACATGTGGAAGGTTCGGATGTTGGTGTCGGAAAAATCCCGGATGATACCTGCATCCACTCCCCCGCCGGCCATAATAACAATCCGCTCTTTAGCGGCGGCTTCAAGATCTTTTAACAAGGCCTTACCATTTTTGCAATCTGTTTCCTGACCGGAAGTTAAAATTGTGGAGATACCCATGTCTGCAGCTTCTTCCAGGGCAGAAAAGGGGTCACGACAGATATCGAAAGCCCGGTGCAAAGTTATGCTGCAAGGTTTGCACTCATTTACTAATTTTCGCATTCTCCTTCTATCCAAATCTCCCTTCGGTGTCAGTATTCCGATTACAAGTCCATCAGCCCCGGCTCTTCGGAAAGCTTCTGCTTCTTTTTGCAAAATTTCAAATTCATGATTCGTATAACAAAAATCACCAAAACGTGGCCGCAGCAATACATGAATCTTAATATTCGTATGCTGACGCACTTCTTCAAATAAGACCAAGTTGGGAGTAGTTCCACCAATCACAAGATTACTGCACAATTCCAGGCGGTCAGCACCACCTTTTTGTGCTGCTATTGCTGATTCGACAGAATCCACACAAACTTCCAAAATTTTTCTCTCGTACATAGCACATCCTCCATGTGTTTTCGTTACTCGTTATCTTTTTCCCATTCGATTGCTCGTCTGACGGCCTTCTTCCATCCGTGTACTTTTTGTCTTCGCCACTGCTTGTCCATCTTTGGCTGAAAGGAATGTTCAACGGCCCAATTCTGACGTATTTCATCTTTATTTTCCCAATATCCAATAGCAAGTCCGGCCAAATAAGCAGCACCCAGAGCTGTCGTCTCAATACACCGGGGGCGGACCACATCGGCATTTAAGATGTCCGCCTGAAATTGCAGCAGAAAATCATTGCCACTGGCACCGCCATCTACTTTCAACGATTTTAGAGGAATTTTTGAATCCTTTTCCATTGCTTTGATAACGTCGTGAACTTGATAGGCCAATGATTCAACTGTGGCTCGTATTAAATGTGCCTTACCAGACCCACGGGTCAGACCCAGGATGGTTCCTCGGGCGTATGGATCCCAATAGGGTGCGCCCAGTCCGGTAAAAGCCGGAACTACATAAACACCGCCGCTGTCTTCCACCATTTGACAGTATTTTTCCGACTCCGCGGCAGAATGCAGAATCTGCAGTTCATCCCGCAGCCATTGAATGGCTGCTCCGGCAACAAATACACTGCCTTCCAGGGCATATTGAATTTTATCATCTAATCCGATGGCGATGGTGGTCAGCAAACCGGATTGAGATGTTACTGCCTGCTCACCTGTATTCATCAAAAGGAAACATCCGGTTCCATAGGTATTCTTCATATCGCCGGCTTCGCTGCAGCATTGTCCAAAAAGCGCTGCCTGCTGATCCCCGGCCGCACCGGCAATGGCAATTTTGGCACCCATGATGGCTTCTGAGGTATATCCATAGATGCAGCTGCTTGGTTTTACTTCCGGCAGCATGGTTTTTGGGATTTCCAGTTTTTCTAAGATTCTTTCATCCCACTGAAGCTTATGGATATCATACAGCATGGTTCTTGATGCATTGGTATAATCGGTTACATGAACTTGCCCATTGGTTAGATTCCAGATTAGCCATGTGTCTACAGTACCAAACAGAAGGTCACCCTGATGGGCTTTTTCCCGGGCACCTTCCGTGTGATTCAGAATCCAATTTATCTTACTGGCAGAAAAGTAGGCATCCGGGATCAATCCGGTGGTATTTCTGATATATTCATCAAAGCCTTCGCTCTTCAGCCGGTCAATAATATCAGCAGTTCTTCGGCATTGCCATACAATTGCATTGCCAACCGGCCGGCCAGTGTTCTTATCCCAGACAATTGTGGTCTCTCGCTGGTTGGTAATTCCGATAGCCGCAATTTGTCTGGCATCAACGCCGATTTTTGCCATTGCTTCTGTGGCTACACTTTGCTGTGAGGACCAGATATCCATTGGGTCGTGCTCTACCCAACCCGCCTGGGGATAGATTTGACGAAACTCTTTTTGCGCCATGCTGCAGATATTCCCGCCTTTATCAAAGAGGATGCAGCGTGAGCTTGTTGTACCTTGATCCAATGCCATCATATACTTTTTCATATGTTTTCCCCATTTCTTAACGTAACAGTAGATATTTACTTTTTATTATATCAAAACACCACCCAAAATCAATCTTCTTTACACTATCAGCGGTATAAACCGGATATTCTTTTAATACTTCATCACCAAGTAAGTAACGTACCTTTCCAACCTTGGTGCCGGCCTTCACCGGTGCCTGCAATTGGTCAGGCAGTTCATATTCAATTTGTATTTCTTCATCTTTGCGAAGCAGGATGTTCAGTTGCTCGTCACCGTTGATGTTAAGATTCAGCTGCGTCTTGGCGGTATTTTTTCCAAGGTGGCCGTCATATTGACCATCGAGAACGAGAATTGGGTCACAGCAAAAATTTTTGTCAAGGACATCCCGGTATTCATACTCTTCCAGGCCATAGGTCATTAGTTTTTTTGTATCTGACCATTTGTATGTCTTGTTATTGGGCCAGCCACATGCCAGCAAAGCTACGATAAATGTTTTTCCATCCCGTCTAAGCGCTCCGATATAGCAGTATCCCGCATCCCCGGTAAACCCAGTCTTTCCGGAAAGAGCGCCTTCCATCATTCCCAAAAAGGCATTGTGGTTGTTGCAATTATACAGCGTCGTTTCAGCTTTATTCCAGAATGAATAAGAAGGTGTGCGGGTGATCTCCAAAAACATCTCCTTTTGTTCTGATTCCATAATGCAATACCGCATAATCTGTGCCAGGTCTTTTGCCGTAGTAGAATGTTTTCCGCCGTCATCCTGTCCGTCCAGTCCATTGGGTGTGACAAAATGGGTGTTCTCGCAGCCGATTTCTTTTGCCTTTTGATTCATCATATCAGCAAATTGTTCAACCGAACCGGCGATATGCTCGGCGATGATCACCGCACTGTCGTTGTGAGATTCCAGCATCAGTGAATAAAGCATATCTTTCAGGGTAAACTGATCTCCAGTTTTAACCCCCAAATGAACCTTGGGCTGTTTGGCAGCCAGCTGGGAAGCGGTTGCAGTATCATTAAGGTTTCCCGTCTCAAGTGCGATGATACATGTCATGATTTTTGTTGTGCTTGCATTGGCCATCTGCTGATCCCCGTTTTTCACATACAGAACTCTGCCGGAATCTGCATCGATCAGACATGCTGAGCGAGCATATAATTGGGATTCCTGAGGCATTTCTTCGGCGTAAACCGTCGTCCGAAAACTAATTAGTAAAACGAAGATGATCAGCAACATTTTCTTTATTTTCATAGACAGCCCCCCCTTTTTCTATCATTATGTTCTAGTGTATGGAATTTATTCTCTCTTTATGAAGGAGAAATCCTGACACTTTAAAGGGACTTTGAAAATATGTTTTAATTTAAATATTCAAGAACGCTTAAGATAAAACACTGCCAATTGCGTTCTGTCACGCAGTGCTAATTTTTCTAAAATCACACTTAGGTAGTTACGTATGGTGCCTTCACTCAGGTATAAACGTGCGGCAATTTCTTTATTGCTCAGCCCGTCGGCAACTAATCCGATCAGTTCCCATTCTTTCTCCGTAATGCCACATGATTCATAATCAAATGTCTTCTTATTATTTACTAAATTGGGGATTTTAGATACAATTTCTCCACCGAAAACACTTTGCCCTGACAGTACGGCCTTCAGAGCCGGAAGGATATTTTCAAAATCTTGTTTTAAAAGGTAGCCTTTGGCACCCAGATGAAGAGCCTGAATAATATATTCGTCATCAGAGAAGGTGGTGAGGAATACAATTAGTGCATCCGGGTATTTTTCGAGAATTTGCTTTGCTGCGTCCAGACCACTCATATGATTCATCCGAATGTCCATCAGTAAAATGTCCGGTTGATATGTTTCATATAACTTAAGGGCTTCTTCGCCCTTACTGCCGGTTGCTGATACGGATATCTCCTGACTTGCTTCCAAAATGATTTTCAAGGAAGTTGTGATCATTTTGTCATCGTCGATAATTACAATGTTCATCTTTTATTTGCTCCTTGTTTGGGGATTGTAATAAAAATATGGAATCCTTTTTGATATTTGACATTCATATTTCCATTAAAGGCTTCTACTCTCTCCTTCATACTCTCCAGTCCCATGCCATTTTGATGCTCGTTGTTATAGGCCGTTCCATTGTCGCGGATGCTGAGTTGATAAAGGTCGGTGAATTCTTTCATTGTAAGTTGAATTACATCTGCATTACTGTGTTTTCCTATATTTGACAGAGCTTCTTTGACTACTGTTAAGAAGCAGTATTTCAACTCTTTTGAAAGATCTTCCGATAGTTCGTAGGTAAAATGCATCTCGTATCCGGGATATTCATTTAAGAGTGCAGCTATGGATACCTGGAGGTCCAACGATTCTTCATATAGATTATGTACACTGCTGCGGATGCTGTCCATCGCTTGATTCAGAGTGTCGCCTAGTGATTCGATGGAGTCATTCAGTTCCGGCTGGGTATTGATCGCTTTTAATGCTCCGGTTTGTAAAATGGAGCGTGATAGTAAATGGCCCACATTATCGTGGATTTCTCTGGCAATACGATTTCGTTCACGGAGTGTTGCGAGATGGATTTCATAATCCTGCTTTTCCATTAGATCACGGTTTTTGGTCTTCAATATGAGTTCCAGCTCCCGGCTGTCATCACGTTGCTTTTTATATTCCGTATCCAGTAAGGCATAGCATCTGGTTGAATATGCAAGTAAAAGTGCGGCAAGGCATAGCAGTCCGACACCAATGAACAATGCACTTTCAAGCACTGTACAGCCGTAGAGAAATACCGCAAGCATCGATATCAGCAGCAGCCACTCGCTTTCATAAAAAACATCATAAAATAATACTGCACTCCAGATGAGAAAGAAAGGATGCCATATTACTGCAATGATAAAGGCTATGCAGACTATTAACAACAGACTCCTTTGCCGGCAGTATTCATAGCTGCAGAAAATGCCGATACATAAAAAGAGACCGGCAATACCCCTGATATCGTAGGACTGCCAGAACATCAGCACTACTGCGCCGATGACCAGTACAACTTTGTCTAAAATTCGTTTTATACGCTCTTCCATTCTTCCGATTCCTTATGTTAATTATTAATGACAATTGTCATCTGCAGCTCTGACATTTATCACTTCATATACCTCTTATCACAAGTTATAATAGCATTATCACAAAACAAATGTAAAGGAGTTTTCTTATGTCTCAATCTATTATTCGGGTGGAAAACCTGGTCAAACGTTATAAAGACTTGATCGCACTGGATCATTTTAATCTGGATATCAAGGAAGGGGAAATCTTTGGTCTGCTGGGGCCAAACGGTTCGGGTAAAACAACTGCAATAAATTGTATTTTATCATTGCTGGCTTTTGATAAGGGAAGTATTGAAGTGTTTCAAAAGCCAATGAATCCGGATTCTTATGACAGCAAGCGTGATATTGGTGTTATTCTGCAAAATGTCGCTGTATTCGAAGAACTGACAGTACAGGAAAATATTGATTATTTTTGCAGCCTGTATATCAAAGACAAGAAGAAATGCCGGGATTTGGTGGAAGAAGCTATTGCTTTTGTTGGATTGGAGGATTTTCGGAAATTCCATCCCAGGAAATTATCCGGCGGACTCTTAAGACGACTGAATATTGCCTGTGGGATTGCTCATAAGCCAAAACTCATCTTTATGGATGAACCTACAGTAGCTGTTGATCCCCAAAGCCGTAATAAAATTCTGGAAGGAATTCTGGAATTGAACCGTCAAGGAGCTACCGTCGTCTACACTACCCATTATATGGAAGAGGCAGAACAAATCTGCAGCCGCATCCTGATTATGGATCAGGGACGCAATCTGGCGATTGGAACCAAAGAAGAACTTAAGGCAATGATTCAAACAGGGGAAACAATCCTCATTGAAGTACCGGCTCTTCCATTAGAATCTTTGAAAGAAATCAAAATGATAAAGCATGTATTCCAGGCAGATTATCAGGATGGTCAGTTAAACATCCACTGTACCAATGGCAAACATAACCTGATTCGGATCATGGAATATCTTTCAACTCATGAAATTGACTTTGGCCGGGTATATTCGGAATTACCCACATTAAATGATGTCTTTCTGGAAATCACCGGAAAGCAGCTGCGCGATTAGGAGGTTCGACATGTTTAAGCATTATCTTTATAGTTTGAAAGATTTTTCCATGAATAAATCTTTAACGTTCTGGTCCTTGTTATTTCCACTTTTGTTGGCTACGATGTTCTACATGAGTTTTGGGCATCTGGCAGACGGGAACAACAATACCTTGGATCCTGTTAAAACAGCGGTTGTTATCGTGGAGGAAACCGAAGCCACATCGCATTTTCAGGAAATGCTGTCATCACTTGAGGACGAACATAATATTCTTATGGTAACCGAAACGGATTTTGAAACGGCTAAAAAGCTTTTGCAGGACAACGAAGTTGAAGGAATTCTGCAGGTATCGGATACAGTTACCCTGACGGTTAGCAAGTCAGGAATAAATCAAACAATCTTAAAGAGCGTCACCGATGGATATTTGCATAGAATGGCGCTGATAGAAAAGACAGCTCAAACCAATCCTGAGAAAATCCAGGATATTATCACTGCCCTCTCTGAGGATGTGAGTTACTTGAAGGAAATTACGTTTTCTGATAGTTCTGCCACTGGAACAGCACAGTATTTTTATGCCTTAATTGCCATGACATGTCTTTATGGTTCCTTCTTCGGTTTGACTTTGGGAACGCGGCTCCAGGCTAACCTCTCTGCTTTGGCTATGCGTAGAAGTGTTGCACCGATACGGAAAATGCAGATTTTTATCTGTGACTTCCTTGCGGTCTTCACCATCAATGCAATAATTTTACTGCTCCTATTTGCCTATTTAATCTTCGCCTTTAAAATAGACTTTGGCAATCATGTTTTTCTGATGCTGTTAACGGCATTTATGGGAAGTTTATTCGGAACTTCACTGGGAACTTTTATTGCTGCTTCTTCAACGAAGACATTTGATTTTAAAATTGGTATTTTGCTTGGAGTATCCATGGTATTTTCCTTTTTAGCCGGGCTGATGCTGAATCAGATGCCCCAAATTATCGAAAAAAATGTTCCTATTATCAACCGGCTGAATCCGGCTTTGTTAATTAGTAACTCCTTCTACTGCCTGACCTTTTATGATAATTATCAGATATATATCCGTAATATGGTTACCCTGGCTATCTATGTTGTACTTTTTTGCACGGCCAGCATCTTACTTTTAAGGAGGAAAAAATATGCCAGTCTTTAAACTGTACTTAAAAATCATGCGTTCGAAAGCGGGTTTGATCTGCCTTTATGTTGGTATCTTTTTATTCCTGGCCTTGTTTATGTCCGCAAATGTAAAAAAAGATAATGCAACCGGCTTTGTTGAAAGCAAAATATCAATTACCATAGCCGATCGGGATAATTCTGTACTAAGCAAACATATTACAGACTATTTAAGTAAAAACCATGAAGTAGTTACAGCCGATTATGATCGTGCTGCACTGCAGGATACACTTTATTACAGCGAAGCCCAATATGTCCTGATCATCCCTAATGGATTGCAGGATTCATATACAGCAAGTGATAACCAGCTTCTTTCATTGGAGAATGTAAAGGAACCAAGAACTCAGGAGGGGTATCTGGTTGACTCTCAACTGGAAGAATATCTTTCCCTGGTCCACACCGCATTACACAGTGGAATCACAATAACCGAGGCCTGTGAGCAGACAGATTTACTGCTCCGGACACAAACCACCCCGGAATTCCTGAATGCTGAGCAAGCTAACAAGCAGCTTCCATCCATATACTATTACTTTCAATTTTTCCCATATGCATTCCTGTCATTGATCACAGTTGTATTTGGAACCGCCTTGATCAGTATTTTGGGTCCGGAAGTCCGCAAACGTAACTATTGTTCCGCACTGCCATTGCGCAAATTCAATGCGCAGCTGGGGATTATCTGTGTTGGTGTTGGTATGATACTTCTGCTCTTGTTATGTGTTCTTGGAGTTGTAGTTTTTAGTGATCATCTGGATTTGATACAGCCCGGCTACCTTGCATGTAATTTGATTTCATTTGCAGTTGTATGTATGAGCATCGGACTGCTGTGCGGTTTCGTTGCTAAAGCACCTAATGTTCTGACGATGCTTGCCAATATAATCAGCCTATCATTTTCCTTTCTGGGAGGCGTATTCGTTGAACAGGAGTTTCTAAGTGACAAAGTACTGCCTCTTTCCAAATTACTGCCCAGTTACTGGTATATCCAGAATAATGATATGATATTTCAAAATCTTTCTTTAAATAGTACACAAATACAAACTTTCATAAGAAACTGTTCACTACAGCTTGTTTTTGCCTTTGCTGTATTGGCAGCAGCGATGTTAGTTTCAAATCAAAAAGCAAGCGCTCAGAAAGCGCTTCACTGAATCCTAATATATGAACATCTTATGGAGTTGAGAAGAAAAAACTTATGGCTTTTGAAATTCCCAACAACAAACGGTGGTATGCCGCCCTCTCCGGGAGCATACCACCGTTTTATCCCAAATCTATACATCTAATTTTAATTGCATTTCCTCTTCTGCCTCGGCTTTAAAGTCCTCCAGCTTCACCGGATCAACCATTGGTAAATCGCTTGTTGACTGTACACCGAAATTTCGCAGGAAATCTTCGGTTGTTCCCAGTAAAAGAGGTCGTCCCGGGGCATCCAACCGTCCCAGTTCCTGCACAAGATTATATTCAATCAATTTATTAACCGCATGGTCACATTTTACACCGCGAATTTTCTCAATTTCAATTTTTGTAACCGGCTGTTTATAGGCAATGATAGACAGGGTTTCCAGCATTACTTCCGTCAGCACTGCCTTTTTGGGCTGCAGGGCTAAACGTACCAGACAGTCATAATATTCCTGTTTGGTGCATAATTGATAAGCGTTCTCCAGCTCAATAATCCGGATCCCCCGATTTTCTTCTTCGTATCGAAGCATCATATCGTTGATAAGTTTTCTGGTGGTTTCTGTATCGTGCTCAATTGCTTTTGCAATTTTAGACAACTCCACCGATTCACCCATGGTAAATAAAATCGCCTCTATCGCGGCTTCTGTCTTTTGCATGATTGATAGTTCCTCGCTTTACTTTGTTTCGATTAATATATCATCAAATATACGTTCTTGACTGATCCGAATAATGCCGGTTTTCATCAACTCTAAAATAGCCAGAAAAGTTACCACAATCTGAACTTTGCTGCATTGAGTTTCCAGCAGCTCGCGAAAATAAAACCGCTTCATTCCTCTTGCATATTCCTGAATATATAGCATTTTATCCGACAAACTTACTTCTTCTTTTTCAATCTGTCCAAACTTACTGCGGATAGGGTCGACCTTATCTTCCTGCCGGCGCATTACCGCCCGGAAAATATTATGCAGCTGACTCAGATCCAGGTCTTTTATCAGTTCATCCATATCCACCGGGGGCTTATACTGCCTGATCTCATCCGGCATGCTATTGATGCGATATATACTTTTGGCAGCTTCCGCCATCCGGTCACGCAGTTCATAAGACATATATTTGTACATTTTATATTCCAAAAGCTGCTGTACCAATTCTGCCCGGGGGTCTTCTTCTTCGCCCTCTTCATTCACCTCTTTTGGCAGCAGCATGCGGCATTTGATGTCAATCAACGTAGCTGCCATAACCATAAATTCACTCATTACATTCAAGTCCTGACGTTCCATCTGCTTAATGTATTTCAGATACTGATTGGTGATCTCTACAATTGGTATATCATAAATGTCTATTTTATTTTTATCAATTAAATGCAGGAGTAAATCCAGCGGCCCTTCAAAAACGGGCAGTTTTACAGGAATTCCCATGATTACCTCTTTGAATTTATGATGTGTTACTATCCACATATAGGATGGGAACAGTAACTATAATGATTCATTTCCCGTGGGATGAATATCCACTACAACTAATTCCCGGGGATTGTTGATCCTGAACGGAATGGTGTGCTCTCCCATTCCTGCACTGGTTATCAGCGTATGAGAACCACAGCGAAAACAGCCATATGCATATGGTGGGAAGAGCTGAAAATCATTTCCTATTAATGGCTGATCCTTAAGAGTTCGGATAATACCTCCATGGTAATGGCCTGATAAGGTCAGGTCTGCTTCCCAGTTCATATAGGTTTTGCCATAATGGGGGTTGTGTGCAAGTAATATATGAAAAGTTTTATCATCCGGTTCACCAAAATAAGCCTTCAGTTCTTTTACTGGTAATTCGGGCTTTTGGAATCGATGATAATACTTCCTATCCAATTCAAGGCCATGAATGGCAATGGGGATATGATTTATAAAGATATTCGCAGTAGTGTTTTCCAGAAGGATCACACCTGAATCTTCTATCTGTTTTTGATAGCGCGAATACATCGTTCCATATACTTCCGGATAGATACGCATGCGGTATTCATGATTACCATTGGCTGCATATACCTGGTGATGTCTGGCTAAATCTTTTATAAACCGAAGCCCAATGTCCATTGAATGATCTGGTTTTGCAACAAATGTGTCGCCGCCCAGAAGCAGCAAGTCCGGTGATAATGCATCAATCTTATCAAGCAGTATTTTGTTATGTTTTCCAATGCATACGTTGTGCAGATCACTGATAAACGCAATCCGTATTGGCATTGTATCCGGCGGTATCTTATCAGATGTTATACCATAATATTTTACTATACTCTTTTTCATACTATTCCTTGATTTACACATATCCTTAATAATACAACAGATTCTTGAAGATTTCAAGTAATATGAAGGTGATTGGGTGCATATTTTAAAAGTGCATGTTGATATTCATACTCTGCAAAACAAAAGAAGCTCGCAATGGTTAGGGCGGTGTTATACCCTGACCATTTTGGCTTCTTTATATCACAATAAAACCC
>Ga0153940_1000593_pt1 | contig 17922 bp, 17 predicted proteins | sample TSNJ024MetaG_FD_104736 | JGI IMG/M metagenome (GOLD analysis project Ga0153940, IMG submission 104736) | Attine ant fungus gardens microbial communities from New Jersey, USA - TSNJ024 MetaG | ecosystem: Host-associated > Fungi > Mycelium > Unclassified | place: USA: New Jersey, Brendan T. Byrne...
CACCCGTCCGCCACTAGACAATCCCCTTAGTAAACTAAAAAAATTGCCCCGTTCGACTTGCATGTGTTAAGCACGCCGCCAGCGTTCATCCTGAGCCAGGATCAAACTCTCCTTGGCTTTCTTGTAAAACGAATATCTCGAAACTGCGAAGCGGTTTCCGCTCCTCCGTCTATCCTTCAGTATCCGTGTGTCATGGTGCGGGTGACTCGCTGTGCGCTTGTCGGCGCGACAACGAGAGGAATCATACACGCCTTTAGCCGATCCGTCAAGCAGTTTTTTTAGATTTTTCCGCGGCTTTTGCGGCGGGCATAAAACGCCCATCCGTCTTGACAAGCAGAGGCTGCGACTTATAATCCCCGTTATATGCTGCCGGGAGGATTTTATCGCGTGATAAGCTTACAACACATCTGCAAAGTATACAGAATAAACACCGGGGATTTCCACGCTCTTCGCGACGTCTCGCTCGATATAGAGGACGGATCGGTCTTCGGCGTCATCGGGCGCAGCGGCGCGGGGAAGAGCACCCTTATACGCTGCGTCAATCTGCTTGAGCGCCCGACGTCCGGCTCGGTCTTCATCGGCGGTATCGAGATGACCGCGCTCTCCGATGAGGCGCTTCGCCTTGCTCGCCGAAAGATCGGCATGGTCTTTCAATCCTTCAATCTTCTCTCAAACAGAACAGTATTCGGAAACATAGCCTTCCCGCTCGAGCTGGCGAAGTGGAGCGCGCCCGAGATCAAGGACCGCGTCCGCGAGCTCGCCGAGCTCGTCGGCATCGCGGATAAACTTGAGCAATACCCGGCGCAGCTCTCCGGAGGGCAGAAACAGCGCGTGGGCATCGCGCGGGCTCTCGCAAACCGCCCGGACGTCCTTCTCTCAGACGAAGCCACGTCCGCGCTCGACCCGCAGACGACAAAGTCGGTATTAAGCCTTCTGCGCGACATCAACGAAAAGCTCGGCCTCACGATCATCCTGATCACGCACGAGATGAACGTCATAAAAGAGATCTGCGACAGCGTCGCTGTGCTCGACGAAGGCGAGGTCGTCGAGCAGGGGCCGGTGCTGCGGGTGTTCACATCGCCCGTCAAGGACATCACGAAGGATCTGCTAACGCACGTCATACGCTCGGAGCTGCCCGATTCGCTCGTCGGCCCGGCGTTCACGCGCGAGCCGACCGCGCGCGGGGACTTGATGCTCCAGCTGTCGTTCTTCGGCGACGTCGCCGTCCAGCCAATCGTCGCGAGCTTGGTGCGCAAATACGACGTGGACGTCAACATCTTAGTCGCGCACATCGACCACATCCGCTCAACGCCGTACGGCACGATGATTCTCCGGCTCTCCGGCGAGGAGCGCGACGAGGCTCTTGAGCATCTCATGGACTTAAATCTGCGGGTGGAGGTGATCGGGTATGTCGCAAGACATGATGATGCTTCTGTTTGAGGGGCTGCTCGACAGCCTCTATATGATCTGCGCGTCTTCGGGAATCGCCTTTATTATTGGGTTGCCGATGGGGGTCGTGTTGTCCGTCACGGACAATGGGAATATTCTTGAGAACAGGCCGGTCAACGCAGTGCTGTCTTTTGTCGTCAATATAGGCAGGTCGATTCCGTTTATCATCCTGATGGTCGCGATCATGCCTTTGACGCGTCTGCTCGTCGGCACGTCGATCGGGACAAACGCGGCGATCGTGCCGCTCTCCGCGGCAGCCACGCCCTTCGTCGCCCGCGTGGTCGAGTCGTCTCTGCGCGAGATCGACCGGGGTGTGATAGAAGCCGCGCTCTCGATGGGCGCGCGCCCGATGGAGATCATCGTGAAAGCGCTGCTGCCCGAGGCGCTTCCGTCGATCATCGCGGGGCTGACGCTGACCCTTATCAATCTGGTCGGCTACTCCGCGATGGCGGGGGCAATCGGCGGAGGCGGGCTGGGCGACATCGCCATCCGCTATGGATTTCAGCGGTTTATGCCGACGGTCATGTTCGTGACGGTTGTGATCCTGGTTCTGCTGGTACAGTTCTTTCAGCTGGCCGGAGACAAGCTCGCGGCGGTCGCCAGGCACGACCGAAAGAACTGACGGGCGCGGTTATCGCCTGAGATCACGCGTGGGACGGAGGCGCGTTTCCGCTTCCGCCCCACGCGTTTTATATTTTACGAGCCTGCTTCGATCTTGAGAATGGCTTCCGCGACAAATTCGATCTCTTCTTTGGTGTTGAACAACCCCGGCGAGAGGCGCAGCGCGCCGACGGGGAACGTCCCCAGCGTGCGGTGCGCGATCGGGGCGCAGTGAATGCCGGGGCGGGTCTCCGCTTCGTACCTCGTCGAGAGAATATCCGCCGCGGTCGCGTTGTCGATATTCGGCAGATTTATCGCGAGCACCGGAACCCGCGGACGTGACGAGTCGCCGTATTGAATGATCCCCTTGCCGCGCGAGAGCGTTTCGCGCAGCAGCGCGTCGAGCTCGGCCTCTCTTTCGAAAATCGTGCGCGTCCCCCGCTTGCCGAGATATTCGATGCCCGCCAAAAGCCCCGCGATACCCGGCAGATTGAGCGTGCCTGACTCGAACTTATCGGGCAGCGCGGAGGGCTGGGTCTCTTCGTGCGAGAAGCTGCCCGTGCCGCCTTCGATCAGCGGCTTGCACCGGGCGGCAAATTCTTCGTCCCAGACGATTCCGCCCGTGCCCTGCGGTCCCAACAGGCCCTTGTGCCCCGTAAAACAGAGCGCGGCGATCTTCATGCGCTCAACGTCAATATCGACTCTGCCGGCTGTCTGCGCGGAATCAAGCGCCAGCGGCACGTTCGCCTCGGCACAGAGTCCGGCCAGGGCTTCGAGATCCTGCAAAGACCCGCAGACATTGCTGCCGTGGCTGAACACGAACAGATCCGCCCTCTCCGCAAGAGCTTCGCGCAGCGTGTCCGCGGCCAGATAACCCTGCGCGTCGCATCGCAGCGTCTCGACGGACAGGCCCTCGGCTTCGAGCGAACGCAAAGGCCGCATCACGGAATTGTGCTCCATCGACGACGTGAGAACCCTCATGCCCGGCTTAAGAAACCCCTTCAGGACGATGTTCAGCGACTCGGTAATGTTGGAGGTAAACGTTACTCGCGCCGAGTCATGCGCGCCGAAGAAGCGCGCGGTTTTTTCTCGGCAGGTCAGGACTATGTCCATCGTTTTGAGGTCTCGGCCCGACGCCGTGCCTCGCGAGAAGTTGGCTCCGCCCCCAGTCATGAAGTTGGAGACAGCCTTCGCCACCGCGATTGGTTTGGGATAAGAGGTCGCCGCGTTGTTTAGATATATCGCCATGACGGTCGCGCCTACCCCAGCACGATAGGCTTTTCGGCTTCGAAAACGGCGGAGGTGATTTCGAACATGTTTGAAATCTGCCCCACGACGATCCGATCCATGACGCCGAAGTGCTTCGCGCACGTGCCGCAGACCAAAATCAACACGCCCTCGCACTCGAGCTCGCGCAGCGTTTCCGAACAGGACGAATCCTCCATCGCGAGCCTGACCCCTCCGTTCATCAGGGCGACTGCTCTCGGCAGAGGCTTGCCCGCCGCCACCGTACCCAGAAAGGACTTCATCAGCAACTCGCCCAGCTCAAGGTCTTCGCTGCCGAGCGTGCGTGACAAGATCAAATACGCCGGGGCTTCCTCGCGGGAGGCGGCGGGGGGAGCCGCTTGTTTCTCCCGTATCGAACGTAGCAGTATCTCCTCCGCGCTGCCCTCGCGCGTCACGGCAAAACCCTCGTTTTCAAGAAAACGCGTGACGTTGGAGGCCGAGACTTCGTTATCCACAGCTACACACAGCGCGTCCGCTCCATCCCGCACAGCCTCCCGGGCCATCATAACGGGTTTCGGGCAGGGCAGCCCTCTGGCATCTATCGTTTTCATCAAGAATCTTCCTCCCGGTTCAACCTGCCGGCGTAATAACACCCTATATGTATGATACACTAAGACAAAGGGAGTGTATATGTTCATGTCTGCGGATCCAAAAAAACGTTTTATGGAAAACGAATCCATTCCGCGCCTTCTGGCGCGGTTTGCCGCGCCTGCCCTTGTGGGTATGCTGGCGCACGCGCTATACAACATCGTCGACCGTATCTTCGTCGGTCAGGTCGTGGGAGCAAGGGGCATAGGCGCGCTCGTGCTTTCATTCCCCTGTATGTTGCTGTTTTTCTCGGTCTCTTTTCTGATCGGCGTGGGCGCGGCGTCGAGAATTTCAATTCTGCTGGGCGAAAAACGCCTGCGGCGCGCGGAACAGACCTTGGGCAACGCCTTTATGATGGCGCTTGTCGCCTCCGTTCTGCTGTGGGTCGCGGGGCGGTTCTTCTTCCGCTCGATCTTATTTCTGTCGGGCGCGAGCGAGACGCTCTACCCCATGGCGGCTTCTTATCTGTCTATCATCCTTTACGGAACGCCGTTCTCGGTCATAAGCTTCTCGCTTTCGTGCCAGATCAGGGCCTGCGGCAGCCCGATGTACGCGATGGGCAGCCAGCTCGTCGGCGCGTTCGCGAACATTATTTTGGACGCGCTGTTTGTGCTGGGGTTCGGCATGGGCGTCAGCGGGGCGGCGATCGCCACAGTCATGAGCCAGTTCCTGTCGATGGTATGGGCGCTGTCTTACTTCCGTCGTCCGGACGCGGCGCTCCGCCTGCGCCTGCCCTTCATCCTGAGGCCCGACCTCGGGACGCTTAAGCGCATCTTTGCCGTCGGCACTCCGTCGTGCCTCGTCAACCTCAACTTCGTAATGGTTCACGGCATGATCACCAATATGTCGAGCCATTACGGCGGAGACCTTGCCGTGTCCGCGACCGGTATCTTCATGAGCCTCGACTCGCTGCTCTTCATGCCTGCGATCGCCATCTCGGAGGCGTGTCAGCCGATCATCGGCTACAACTACGGCGCGGGCAAGATAGGCAGGGTGATCTCCACTGTAAAGATGGGAGTCATCGCCTGCACCGCGTTTTATCTGCTGAGCTTCACTCTCGTGATGACAAACGCCGAGCTGATGGCGATGATGTTTGAATCGAGCGACAAGGATTTAATCCATCTGGCGGCGACCGGCCTGCGCATAGGCAACCTCGGGATTCCGCTCATGGGCGTATCGCTTATCTGCACCTCGTTCATGCAAGGATTGGGCAGGGGCAGAGAGGGGTTGTATCTCGCTTTCGTCAGGATAGGGCTGTTCCTGTGGACGCCGCTGCTCATTCTGCCGCGATATTTCGGCGTATACGGCGCGTGGGGCAGCTTCCCCATCAGCGATATATGCGGTTCGGTTGTGGCAGGCCTGTTCATGGTTCACACCGTAAAGAAGCTGCGTCTCTCACACCCTTCGTAAAAGACTGTCCAGCCACGCTTCCAGCGACAGGAGGCGTAAAGCCCCGGTCCCGCTGCCGGCGAGCTCGGCGCGCATCTCGCCCAATAGGCCGCAGCGTTCCGCGTAGGCGTTGTGCGTGTGGATGCTCTCGAAGTTCTCCTGCCGCGCCAGGATAAACGTGTCGTCGGGCAAGTTCGGCAGAGACTCCGCCACACCGCGTACCATCTCGCGAACGACGTCCTCCACAAAACGCGTGTTCTCGTGCGCCTTCCTCACGACGTGCAGTTCGTCGGGGCGCTTGAGCAGCTCGTATATCTCCGAGCTCATCGACTGCTCGACGATCCGCACGAGGTCGTCGGCGCTGAGGGGAGACTCGCTGCCCAGGATCAGCGTGCCCTTGCCCCGCTGGTTGTGGGACGCGAGCGGCAAAATCGACGTTATTTCCTCCGCCTGAGCGGGTGAGTAGCCCGAGCGCAGCAGCAGCTCGCGCGAATACTCCGCGGTCATCTCCCGCGCGCAGGGGCACGCCGTGAGTCCGTTGACCTCCACGCCGACCGCCCGCCTCGTCGAAGTCCCGTCGCTGATGGAATAACCGATGAAGGTATAGATGTCTTCAACCTCCATCCCCGAGACGGGCGCGCGCTTCGACATGGGGTATTGCGCGCGGATGTGAACCTCCGAACGCGCCGCGCCCTGTGTGCGCGCCATGGCGAGCGCCATCCGCTCGGCCAGCGTCTCGACGTCCGGAGAGGACTCCGCGGACATCTCTGTGGCGATGTTCTCGATGTTCTCGATAAAGCGCGACATATGAACGCCCGCGCGCTTTGCGTCGAGATGGACAAACAAGTCGAGTTCGGCGAAAAACAGCGTGCCGGTCGTCGCCCTCGCTCCCTCGCGGAGCCGGAGAATGCGCCGCACCTTTGTGATGCCCACGCGCGAAAGCGCGACCTGCGTAGACGGCACGCTTGACTGTATATCGTAGCCCAAATGATTATCCAAGTTTTTATTCGGCACATCCGTCACCTTCCCATCGCTCCAGTATAGGGGGCAATCCGCCTTCGCGCAATTCCTTCGATAAAAATACGAAAAGGCCCGCGGCGATCAAATCGGCCGTCGTCCCCGGATTGTAAAGGTTATTCGGGTGCGCGAGCGACACGTCAAAGGCGGCGATCATCTCCTGCCCTTCGCGGGTGAAAGCCCCTCCGCGGGCGAGGACCTCCGACGCGCCCGTCGAAACCTTCTCCGCCGCCGCGCGCCCCAGCTTCCTCTCGATGAGTGTGTCGGGAAGCTCCGCCAGCAGCCCGAGATACGTCTGCAGAACGCAGATCTTCAAGCCGCGCCCTTCTGACCAGTACGCGGCGAGCCGCGGCGACGTCCGCTCGAACGTGATCTCGTATCCCGACGCGTACTCTCTTGCCACCGAGTCCCAACGTGACGCGTATCGCATGGCGTCCACGATCGGCGGCGTCTCTCCGCGCACATCGTACCGTTCGCTGCCGCCCAGGCCCTCCGGCGACGCTATGCGTATCGCCTCGCAGACGCCGCGCGAGTCGTCGTCGGTCAGGCTTTCCAAAACCTCGCGCACGTCCGCCCGCGTCGCCTCGCCGCGCGCGGACGCCTTCACAAGCGGCGCGAGCAGCAGAATCATGCCGAGGTTTGTATTGCGGCCCGTGCGGAGCTTCGCCGCCCGCGCGGCACCCTCCGCCATGACGCCGACGGACGCGCCTTCTGCGCCGAAGGCTTCCGCCAGCCCGAGGGCGCTCGCGAGGAACATGACGTCGTTGATATATTTAAACGGCCTTCCGGGCCCTACGTTGCCGGGCTTTGGACACATGACCTCCATCACGCAGGAGAGCGCCGCGATCTGAGGCGCGCTCAGGCTTCGCACAGCGCCCACCTCGCGATCTCGAGCGCGACGGGAATTCCCGTCGCATACTCCAGTCCGCGCCATCCCGGTATTCCGTTCGCCTCGATAACTTTGAAGCCGCCCCGAGAGGGGAAGAGATCCACTCCGCAGACGTCCGCCCCAAAAGCCTTCGCTGAGGCGAGCGCAAGCGCGCGGATATCTTCGCTCAGGGGATACGCCTCCGGGCTCGCGCCCTGCGACACATTTGTCTTCCAGCCCGCGGCCGTTCGCTTCATACAACCCAACACCCTTCCGCCCAGGACAAACACGCGCAGGTCCCACCCCGGTCCGGGCAGATATTCCTGTAAATAGTAAACGCTTCGGGCGATCTCAAGCGCGCGGAACGTGCGGTACGCAACGTCCGGGTCGGATATACGGACGATACCCTTCCCCTCCGAGCCAAAAATAGGCTTGAGGACGACGTCTCCGCCCAGCTCGTTAAAATATGTCACAGCGTCCTCGAAACGCTCCGCAACAAATGTTCGCGGCGTCGGAAGGCCCGCCTGCCCAATCAGGAATGACGCGTGGAATTTATCGACGCTCCGTTCGATCGCTTCCGCCGTGTTGATCACGCGACAACCCCACGCCTGGAGCGCGTGAAGAGCGTCCATGCGATAGACGACCTGCTCGAGCGACCCTCCCGGTATCGCGCGGACAAGCACGATATCGTCTCTGCGAAGAGGAATAAACGCATCGGGCAGAGAGACGCCGAAAGCCGACTCCTCCCCGGGCGAGGAGACAAGGCGCGTGATCGGCAGGCATAACGCCTCAGCGCCCAGGGCTTCGAGGCTCCGGACGAGCTCGCGCTCGTGCCATCCCCCGGCCTGCCCCAATATGACCGAGCGGCGGGCTTTAGGCATCCGCACCAAACCACTGCTCCGCGAGCAGAGCTTCGTTCATCCGCCCTGCCGTGAAGGTGCGCCCCGATCGAATGTTATTCACTGTCACCTCGGCGGGGCTGAACAGCATGGGATCGATTTGGTAAAAATCCCACGAGGCGCGGGCCAACAGCTCGTAAAACGGCGTGCCGTAATCCGCGGAACAGCAGGCCGGAAGCTTCGGCAGAATCCCGGTGATCTGTTCGTCTCCGCAATCGACCGTGTACCAGACGCGCCCGCCGTAGAGAATGGCGTCGTTCGTCCGCCCGATTGCCCGCCCGTCGTCGGACGCCACCGGCGCGATGGGGGCCTCCCCCCAGCCCGCCAGGACGCGCGAGACGTCAAAACCAAGCGTGTGGAGTTTGTGAAGCCCGGTCTCCACGACCCGCGCAGCCACCTGCACGCTGCCAACGATAGACGCGGTGGGCGCGATGAGAACCATGAGCTTCTCCGGTTCGACGCGGCAACACGAGGCGATGTGCCTCAAGACCGACTCCGGAGGGGAACTCCTCGCCTCGAGGGCGATCAGGCCCGCGTCCGATTCCTCCACGCAGCCGATCTCGCGGAAGAGCGCCTCCCCGCGATACAGCGCGCGGGCCGGGCCGGAGCCCATCGCAAAATAGCCGCTCTCGCCGTCCTTGATCATCCAGCCCGCGTACTGTGAGGCGAGACAGCTTCGCACAGGCTCGCCGACGCGCACCTTGACCGACGGCGTCCAACGCCCCTCCAGCGTCGCGGCGCTCAAGGTTACGCCCGCGCTGCCGCCCAGACAAGCGAGTGCGAAGAGTCTCCCCGCCTCCGGGCTGCCGGGTACGTCGATCCCGCAGTCTACGATCTCAGCGCCGCAGTCCGCGACGCGCCACGCAACGCCGAGGCGCTCGGCCTCAGGGTACATCGTGCGGGCTATCGCGCGCGCGCTTTTATTGAGGTTCCCTCGCCTATCGCTCATAAACCAAGATCTCTCCCTTCCCAAGGCTCGTCAGATCTCCGCACCACCGCGCAAGCTTAGTGCCGGCGCGGGCAAAGCGAGCGCCCTTCGCCGCGAAGCCGCGCGCCTCCAGATCTCTCCACAGAAAGGGCATGAACGCGGGGCTGTAGACGCATGACTTCTCAAATCCGCAGAGGAACGGCTCGTGTTCGCCCGCTATGACGATGCTGCCGCGTTTCATAGACGCGCCAAGCCGTCCCATCGCGCGTCCGAGGGAGACAATCGTACCCGCGATCATCTCCGCGCCCGCAAACTCTCCCAGCATCCCTTCGACCACAAGCAAACCGCGGCGCATTCTCTCCGCCGCGCGCCATCCCGTGCCGCCGCGCACGAAGATCGCGCCGCCCCTCATGCCGCGCGCGTCGCCGGGCAGAGCAGCCGCGAGGAACGCGCCCGCGCCGCCGAAGATTTTGACGACGCCTCCGCTCATCAGGCAGAACGACCAGTTGCCGACTCCGCCGTGAATTTCTATCTCGCCCCCGCTCATCCCTTCGCCCGTATGCATGCCACAGCTACCGCGCACGACCAGCTTGCCGCGAGCCGTATTCTGCCCGATTCGCTTGACGCGTTCGAGATTTCCTTCTATATATAATTCTTCCTCCTGCTCAGTGTTCATTCGCGCCGCGGAGAAAAAATCCCCCAGCTCCGCCCGCTCGCGCCCCTGCCAAACGGGCAGGCGCGCCGCCGCGGAGGGCTTTAATTTGCCCGCGGAGGGGTTGAGGCACTCGGCCTCTATGGGGATATCCGGCTCTCTTATCATCTTCAGCAGAAGACCCATCGCGAAACGCGCCTCTTTATACGAACAGAGACCGCAGATGAAAATGAAAAGGGCCGAGGGAACCGCCGTAGTTGCCCGCGGATATTCTCTCGACTCCCTCTGCGCACGCGGCCTCGATTCCAACGCGCATGGCACCGCGGACGGCTTCTTCGTCAAAGCCGTCGACAACAATCTCGAGGACGCAATGTACGCTCTCGGGCAGGGCGCTCTTCACGAGCGGCCTTAACGTCGGGCAGTAGGCGGTGTTCGTCGACGCGCCGGGGAATTTATACCTCGACCCCACCTTGCTGCCGCTTCGCACAACGCCGCCGGGAAAGGGCATGACGACGCCGCGAATCTCGCGCATCGCGCGGATTGCGTTCTCCGCGCCCGACAGCGCACAGGCCTCGTCCGCCGCCAGAATCAAAAAATTGCCGCCGCCGACGCTTCGCCGCAGCGGAACTTTGTCAGCCACCGTGAACTCTCCGTCCATGACGGGGATACGCCAATAGCGTTTGCCGCCGACGAGCTTGCTCGTCTGGTATGTGTCGCCGAAATAGCGCAGCGCGCCCCCCAGCGGAACCTCGCCCTCACCCTCGGACAGCCCGCTGTAGCACGCGCTCCCCGGGCAGGTCATGATCGTCTGGCCGACGCGCGCGGCCAGCTGTTTCTCGAGATCGTTCCAGCCTCCGAAGAACAGCAGCGACAACCCCGGCCTGCCGTCCGGACTCTCGTCGGGCGCAATCTCCGCCTCGATGCCCGCCTCGCATCCGCAGCCGATAACCGACGCGGCAAAGCCCGTGGCGGACAAGCCCGCCTGCCGCGCCCAATAGAGCGACGGAGCGGTGACAATCAGGCGCGTCCCCCACATCGCGAACGCCTCCGCGAAGGTGTCCTCTATCAATGTATCTTTTATGCGCAAATCTTCCTTCTTATCCATAATTATTGCTCATGCCGCCTCACGCTCACGTTCGCGCCGTGGTTGCGCCCCGATACGACGCGCACCGGCAGGCCACCGAAATATTTGCGCAAGCCTTCCATAGCGAGCGCCGCCGTGAACGGGTCGGGGACAAAGCCATACAGCACCGGCCCCCATGAGCTCTGCCCCATGCCCCGCGCGCCCATCTCCCTCATCTTAACAAAAATATCCTCGGCCATCGGCGACGCGAAGCATCCCGACTGGACGCCCGAAAAACTCTCGCCCATGACGCGCTGCATTCTCTCAATCGCGTCGCCGAACACCTCAATCTTCCTCTCCATGAGGCCCGGCAGCAGTTTCATCAGGACGAGGCGGCAGATCTCCGCCGACGCGGCGGAGTCGGGTACGAGCTTGCTGATGGCGCTGTCTTCTTCCTCTCCGCTCAAGCCTCTTTCCGCCGGTGGAATAATCAGCACCGCGCGCCAGTTCGGCGGGAAAAACCGACGAATAAGCGGGAGCGGCGTCTCAAAACCTTCGTTCTCGCTGCCCGCGTCGATGATAAACCCGCCGCGTTTGAACGATTCGATACCGATCCCCGAGCGCGCGCCGCGGCAAGCCAGAGCGGCCAGCTCCGCCACCGACCGCCTGACACCGTAAAGCTTGCGCAGCGCGGTCATGACGCATAGCGCGAGCTGTGTGCCCGAGCCGAGTCCCACGTGCGCGGGAATGGTTTTTTTCAAGTTGATATCCGCGCCCCGAGCGCCGCCCGTGAAGCGCGCCGCGTAGTCCCGCGCGAGCTTGCGCGTCTTCTCGTCCCCGCCGGTGACGGTCAGCCCGTCCGACGCCCGCGCGCTGACTGTCGCCCCGGGAGCGGAGATCGATAAGCCGACGCTGCCGTACCTGCGCCCGGAGAAGCCTCCCATGTCCAGAAAGCCAAAGTGCAGACGCGCCGCGCCGCGCACGGTCACTTCGATTTCAGAGCTTCGACTGAATGAGGTAGAATGCGGCAATCTCCCGTTCACCCCCGGTCTTCTCAATAATCGTTCGCCACTCCCGCATTTGCCGCGCGAAAGCTTCTTCGTCAAAACCATCCGGACCACGCCGCGTCGCCAGAATAACCGCCTCCAGCACGGCGTGCCGCGCCCTGTTGAACGGAGAGGGCGGGCGCGCTTGACACACTTGGATTATCTTACATAATACCTCGCGGCGTTTCGCATTGTCTTTATGTATTCTATCCTCTTTTTCGGGACTTTCGACTTCGATTTCCCACCATTCGCACGCGTCTTTAAGCGCCGCGCCGTCGTGCGGAGGCAGGTCGTCCGAGAGCGCGGTCTGCGCGAAGAGATAAGCGTCGTCGACCACGTTGAGAACGCCGCGTCGTTCTTTTAGGAGCAGCGCCCCCGTGCGGCTCGCGGCGAACGGGCGCAGCAGGGCACGCCGAACGGGCTTCCCATCCGGCTCCACGCCCATCGGGGCAAAACGCGCGCACAACCCGCCGCGCGACGAATCCGCCACGCCCAAAATCACCTCGAAAATCACGGCAGCACCCCCCAATGAAGCGGCTCGTCCTGCACGTAGCCGCGCCCAAGCGCAAGCGCGGTCTCCGCCTTCTGCAGCTCGCGCCCGAGGTAGAACGCGTGCGCGGGATCATTAACCTCCATCGAGGCGAAAACTTCGTCCGCGCGCCTCCCGCACAGAAATTTGTCCCTGTTGAAGGCACAGATCACTCCCTCCGCCACGAAGACGCGCCAGTTCTCGTCCGTGACGCCGCGCCGCATCTCGCGCAATTCGTCGAGCGAGATGCGTGACGGCGGTTGTTTCAGGGGGCGCAAGCCCTTCGATATGCCCTTCGGCAGCGAGGCTCGCCCGCCCGCTGCGCTCATCACGCGGCAGGCGAGCGCGAGCTCCCGCACCGCGCCGCGCGTCCACTCCGCGACCTCCGTCGTCAGCGCGTAGTCAATCTCCGTCTCGTACATGAACGCCGCCAGCAACGCGTTGACGCCCGTGCTGTCCGCCTCGAGCAGCTCCGTCACGTTGCCCGTGCCCATCAGCATCGGTTCGTTCGGATGCGCCTCTCGGTAGCCGCGAAAACGCCCCACAGAGGCGGCGAAGCCGGACAGGGGCGGATCGAGAATCGGGTCGGCAATTACGCTCGCGCCCGCCGCTCGCGCTGAGGCGACGTTTCGCTCGAGCGACGCGAGCGGGTCGTCGCTTTCAAAATCGGGGATCACCACCACCGGGCAGTGAACGCGGTCAAGCAAAGCCATGTTCTCCGCGTTAAAGCTCAACAGCATATCAGCGCCCGCGTCATTCGCGCGAAGCAGCGTCTCGTCGTGAAAGGCGTCGACGCTGACCGCAAATCCGTTAGCCTTGAGAAGCGCGATCTTGCTTTCTACGTCCGAGACACCGACGCCGGGGGTTCCTCCGAGGTCGATCACATCCGCTCCGCCGCGCCCGTACGCCTCCGCGCGCGCCAGTATCTCGCCGGGCGTCATCCTCCACGCCTCTGTGATCTCAGCCAATATCTTCGGTCGATCCAATTCCCGGGGCAGCGAGAAAGCGCGCTCCGACAAGCCGAGGTACTCGGGGAGATCCCACAGATCATCAGGCCCGCGGCAGACGGGTATGCCGAGCGCGTCCTCCATGACGCTAAGATCTCCCGCGGCGCGTCCCGGCATGACAATCTTCTCTGTGCCGCGCGAGACCGCGCCGCGGGGCAGCTTCGACAAAGCCCACTCGGGCGTCATCAGCGCGGCGACGGATATAGGCAGTTCACAAACGTCATACGCGGCGCTCGTCCGCTCACAGGCGTCGGTCAAAATCCTCCGAAGGCTCGGCGCGGCGAGCCTCCCCGTCAGGAAAAGAACGCGTCCGACCATGACCGCAGCGCCTCAATCACGTCCGCGCACTCCGCCAAAAAATGCCCCGCCCCGGTTATAGCCCACGCGACGGCTCGTTCGTTCAATTTTCGCACGATATCACCTTTTTCCCGCGCAGCTCTCTGATCGGAAAGTTGTCATACGTCAACGAGTAATAATCCGCGAAGAAATCGCGGATGCGCCCCTCAACCGACGCGTCATACGCGGGCGCGAGGGTGAAGGTTTCGCCCCGCGTCTCCTTGGCGCACTCGCCGTCCTTTGCCACTATCTCGCCGCCCTTGACGGTCCACGCGGCGACGTCAAGCAAACGGGCGCACCTCGCGCGGTTGGAGCAGGCGCAGCTTCTTGTCCCTTGGCGCGACGGGTTGTAGACCGCAACGTCCCCGTCAGCGCCCGCCCCCAGATGCCCCTTCTTCGTCAACCCGAGTATTTTAGCCGGCGCGGCTCTCGTCACTACGGCGATCTCGTAGAGCGAATACTCTCGGCTGAGGCCGCTCAAGACGCTCTCGCGGACCGCCGCCGCGTTTAGCGACGCGACCATCTCGCTTCGGTAAGCGCGGTCGGTCAAGAGCTTTATGACCTGCGGATAACAGAAGAACGGCCCCGCGTTCGGATGGTCGGTCGAGAGGCAAACGCGCCATGGGTCGTCAATCAACAAAAACAGCTCCATGCCCGTGATCCACTGTGCCGCTCCGTCACGCGAGCGCCTGCTGTACTCGATGGGCACGACGCCGCTCGAGCCTTCGTTCTCCATGTCCGTGCCGCACCATTTGCGGTTAGTCAGCCGGTGTAACCGGTACTCAAGAGGCGCGTCCGCGGTCATCGTCGTCGCGTTGCCGAATATGATCTGTCCTATATCCGCGCTCAGGTTGGGATGCTTCTTCAAAGCCTCGGCAAGCGCGGGCGCGTCGGACGCAAGGCCGCCGCCCTTCTCCGCCTTCCTGTAGCCGAGGAACTGCAGATGGCAGAGATGCCCTCTGTGTCCCTCGAAGGCGTCCATAAGGGCGATGGTAGTCGCGCCGCTCTCGGGCAACCCCAGGTTCAAACCGTGAAGATGCAGCGGATGAGGCGTCCCGAGGGCGTCCGCCGTCTCCGCCAGAAACGCGATGATCTCGCGCGGCGTCGTGTCGAACGCTCTCAGCGTATCGTCGAGCCCGTGGACGTTGCCGCCCCACTTCCAGTCGTCTGCGCCGCCGGGGTTGACCGCCTTCACTCCGTAGCCGCCCGTTGCCTCCAGCATCCACGCGACATAGTGGCGCGCGGTTTCTCTCTCCTTCCTCGCCAGGCAGTCGAGAATAAATTCGTTGTTGCCGAAGAGAACCAGCATGGCTTTGTCCAGAATCGGCATGTCGCCAAACTCTTCGTGCGCGTGGCGCGCGCCGAGCGGGGACGACGCGGCCTCGACCACCGTAGTGTAGCCCATCTGCGCGTACAGATACGCCGTCATATGCGTCGTGGGCGTGGTAAACCCGCTGCCGGAGCGCAGGCCACCGGCGCGAGAGAGTGTGCGCGCCCGATGATCGGCGGGGCAGAGTTTTCGCCCCGTGTTCGCCTTCCCGGCGACGTGCGCGTGAATATCGACGCCGCCGGGCATCACCCAGCAACCGCGCGCGTCTATGACCTCCGCGCCCTCCAGCTCGCCGCGCGTCAGCTCGCCCGCGGCCACGACGACGCCGTCTCGGATCCACACGTCGCGCGTCTCGCCGTCAACACCGTTCTTAGGATCGTAAACAGCGCCGCCCGTCACGCCGAGTACGCGGCTTTTCATGAGGCCGCCTCCGCGACGACACGCGTCAGAACCTCTTCGTCGCTCATGCGGCAAGCCCGCAGAAACGCCCTCGCGTAGACGGGAATCGCGTCCATTCGGTACGCCGTGCCCGAGCAATCCACTCCGTACTTCGCCACGGGAAACCAGACCGCCGCGGACTCGGCGGAAACGCTTCGCTCGGGATCCAGCACGATGGTCGGAATTTTTTTCAAATATTCGGCGGCGCCCTTCGGAAAGTGCGCTCCTGGGTCGGAGGACAAGATCAGAGCAGCATCCGCCTCGCGGTTTGCCAGCATGTCGACCGCCGTGTACTCCCCCGGGCCGTAGCGAGGGTATCCTCTTGAGAGGTTCACCGCGAAGGGGAACCCCGTCTGCCAGGTGAATACCTGATCCGCGCCCGTCACATTGCCGTGTCCCCTCATCGGTATGACGCAAAAGCGAGTGTACTCGTTCAGCTCGGTGACCAGAGAAAACAGCTCCCGCGCGTTCATATCCCGCCCTTCGGTCATGGTAAGCCCCATACCCATAAACGCAGCGCCGTACCGACAGCTTTTCAGCTCGCCCGCAAGGCTCGAAAGCGCCTCCTCGGGAACGCCGCCGACAGGCCCGCGAAGCTTGCCGCCTCGGAGGATATAACGAAGCGCGTGCAGAATTTCAAAATCCGTCCCCTGCTCGACCCGCAAAAACAGGTCGCTCGCCCTCGCCGATTGAGTCCGCCTGACGTCGACGACGATCATGCGCCGTTCGGCGCGTCCGCCCACGGTGTATCGCCCCCGCGGCATAAGCGAGTATCTCGAAAGATGCCTGCCGTGAGAGACTACGGGGTTGCATCCCCAAAAGAGAAGCAGGTCCGCGCGGTTTTTTACCTCGCCGAGGGTGCAGGTCGACTCGCCCGCCGCCTGCATGGCGAGCCCGCTCGGGCCGTGGCATACAGATGACGTCGTGTCCAGCGTCGCGCCCAGCTTGTCGCCGAGGGCTACCGCCAATCGCTGCGCCTCGCTCGCGGACGAGCTGAAGCCGTAGATCAGCAAGCTCTTCGCTTTTTTAATTATCCCCGCCGCGCGGGTAATGGCGTCGTCCCATGAGGTTTCTTCCCCGTTATGTCTCGGCAGGCGCGGGCCGGCGTCATAATTCTCGAGCATCGCGCGCCCGTTCGCGCACGCGTTGCGCACACCCGCAATTTTATTTTCGCGTTCGTCCACATCCACGGATATGTCGTCGCAAAGGCAGCCGCAAAAGGTACAGACGACGTTGTTTTCAGTTTTGGCGTTCATGCTTGTCAATCTCAACCGTAAAGCCCTTGAAAAGCGGCATTCCCGTGCCCCCCGTGTCCGTCCCCGAGAGGGCGTTCGCCACGGGGCCCATCGGGATGAAGGCCATTCCGCGCGGCAGGTCGGCGCTTCTCGCCCGCCCCTCCGCCTCGCCCCACGGCGAGGCGATACGCACGAGGTCGCCGTCGCGCAGCGCGCTGTCTTTCATATCCTGCTCGTTCATCTCGACTGTCGATACGGCGGTGCGATAAAAATCGGAGCGTTTTCCGACGTGCATCCCCTTAGCCTGGTCAATCGTGCGCCCCGATATAAGCCGATACTTCATCAGGAGCACTCTCTCCAAACCCGCTCGGCTTCCTCGCGCAGATACTCCATCACCCCGGCGGCGCTCTCCATGGGAGGCGTGATGACCGTGCAGATAGGCAGCCCCTTCGGGAGAGGCGACCACGCCTGCGGAATGTCGTGCCGATTCGTCCCGAGCCAACCCGACGTGTCGGGCGCGGTCATGCCTCGCGGCGCGTAAACTATGCCTTTGCCGCGAAACGGCCCGCCCGCGAGCACATCGCGCTCCTCCGTCAGACGCCCCTCCAGCGCCGACAAATGCGCGTCGAAGACGTTTATGCCCGCCAGAAGCTCCGCGAGCTCGAAGGACGCGGAGATGCGCGGGTTGATCTCGAGCAGCCAGGGCACGCCTCCTCTCAGGATAAAATCGACCCCGCACGCGCCCGCGAGCTCGAACTCCGAGACGAGCGCGGAGACCACGCGGCGAAGCTCCGCTGACAGCGCTTTTCTTTCTTCGGGCTGCGCGTCAAACGGCATGAGGTTGCCGCACCATGCGTAATCTTCCGCGCCGAGAAACGCCTCCCCCGCGAACTGTCTGCTTACGCCGAGCAGTACGGCGCGGCGTCCGTCCGCGAGGAAAACAGCGGACAGCGGAACGCCGTCGATCTTCTCCTGCAAATACTCGTCCTCCGCCGCGCCTGTGACGCCGTCCCAATCGCGAACGCCTATCCCCGAGCCGCCTCTTTTCGGCTTAACGAGAAGGTCTGCGCCCGGCGGAGGCTCGGAGAAGACTCGGGGGCGCGCGATATGGTTCCTCGCGCACACGCGCGCAAGCTCCTCCGTGTCACGGCAGCGGCGCAACGCCAAGGCGCGAGGCGCGAGAACCCTAACACCGGCGCTGCGCAAATACTCCACGGCATCCGGATTATTCTCCACGCCTGAGGCGAATACCACGGCGTCC
>Ga0153940_1000595_pt1 | contig 17893 bp, 20 predicted proteins | sample TSNJ024MetaG_FD_104736 | JGI IMG/M metagenome (GOLD analysis project Ga0153940, IMG submission 104736) | Attine ant fungus gardens microbial communities from New Jersey, USA - TSNJ024 MetaG | ecosystem: Host-associated > Fungi > Mycelium > Unclassified | place: USA: New Jersey, Brendan T. Byrne...
AGTCAGTTAGAAATTCTTAGAGGAAAGCTATACGAACAATAAATGTAACTTACGTGGACTACATGTAGTCCACGTAAAAAACCAGTGTTTACAAGGGGCGGAGCCCCTTGTAAACCAGATTTACAGGAAAGGAGAAAAAATCATGGTACCTACTATCATTGTTGTCGCTGCTGTTGCAGTCGTGGGAATCGGCGCCGGCGTCGTTATCAAGAAAAGACGCAATAAATAATATGAAGTATCAGGGAGAGTGGAGGTGTCATTATGCGGAAACTATATCAAAAATATATGGGTAATGTGCAGGATCGAACTATGACCACCAATGCGGGTTCGTTTTCGATCAACGCACTTACCGGCACAGGTCAGCTGGCTCTTGGCATATTCCTTCGCTCTCCCTGGTATATTGTAAACGGGGTTTACTATCTGCTTCTGTGTGCTGCCAGAGGGCAAGCGCTAAGAAGATACAGAAAAACAAAAACTATAGAAGATGAAAAAGAACGGTATGATGCCTCCTTTGCTATCCATAAATGTGGCGGCATATTCATCTGCTTGATGGGAATTTCATACCTGGGGATCTGTTTATGGATGTATTTTACCGGAGAATCCCGCGTCCAAAATGAGATGTATCTTGTTTTAGGTGTGGCCACCATAGCGTTCACCAAGATAGGATTTGCCATTCACGGCATGATTATCAACCGGCATATGCATGACCCCATCATATCCCTTTTTAAGAAAATCAGCTTTTTGGATGCTATGGTTTCAATTGTTGTTACGCAATGTACGTTATTAACAATGATGGAAGCGGCCGAAGCTGTAAGCAGCAGCGCTTTATTTGGCATGGGTATCAGCTTATTGTTCTTATTAATCGGTATTCTCATGCTGACCAAAAAGAAAAAATATCCGGTTCCGAGAGAGCCAAAAAAAGAAAAAGTGAAAGTAAAAGAGAAATCAATAAGAAAGATAAAAATGACTGTATCCGACTTTTCAAACAGGTCAGGAAGGAAAAACTAATGGACTCAAAATACTATTTTACATCGGAATCGGTTACAGAAGGGCATCCCGATAAAATCTGTGACCAGATATCCGACGGCATACTGGATGAATTACTGCGGCAGGATCCCATGAGCCGCTGCGCCTGTGAGGTAACTGCCGAACCGGGTGCTGTCCATATTATGGGCGAAATTACAACAACGGCAAAGGTAGATTATATCGCCTGCGCCAGGAATGTTATCCGAAACATTGGATACACCAAAGAAGAATACGGTTTTACCAATGATTGTGAGATTACCTGCTCCCTGCATGAACAATCGCCGGACATCGCCATGGGCGTAGATCAGTCGCTGGAGGCAAAGTCATCACAGACAGAAGATATCGGCGCCGGTGACCAGGGTATGATGTTTGGTTATGCCTGCAATGAAACCGACGAAATGATGCCGCTCGCCATTACGCTGGCGGGTGCTCTCACAAAACGCCTGGCCTATGTCAGAAAGCAAGGCATCCTGCCTTACCTTAGGCCGGACGGAAAATCCCAAGTAACAGTTGAATATGAAAATGGCGTGCCGGTCAGGGTTGATACAATTGTCATATCCGCCCAGCACGATGAAGATATCTCCTTACAAACACTTCGATATGAGATCGTCCGTGAAGTCATTCATGCGGAGATCCCTTTGAATATGATAGATGAAAACACAAAAATATATGTCAATCCTACTGGACGCTTTGTTCTTGGCGGTCCCGCCGCAGATACGGGACTGACCGGACGAAAGATTATTGCCGATACCTATGGCGGCTATGCCAGACACGGAGGCGGAGCCTTCTCCGGCAAGGATCCCACCAAGGTTGACCGCAGCGCAGCATATATGGCGAGGTACATTGCAAAAAACATTATAGCCGCCGGCCTTGCCGACAAGTGTGAAGTCCAGCTCTCCTACGCCATTGGCGTTGCAGAACCCACATCCATATTTGTAGATACTTTTGGTACCGGATATCTTACTGATAAAGAGTTATTAGATGTTATTTATGGGAGTTTTGATCTGCGTCCGGCAAGCATTATTGACTTTCTTCAGCTTCGTTTTCCAATATATGAAAAAACGGCTGCCTATGGTCATTTTGGCCGTAATGATATAACGCTTAAATGGGAAAACACTGATTTAGCAGAAACATTAAAAAACAATGCAAGGGTATATGTAATGAAAGCACATGCCGTCTAAGGAAAGAAATGTATTATGAAAACAACCCATAAATATTCGCCGTGTATCATAACGGCAATAAATCTTCAAAGGAGGTAATTATCATGAATGATACGAAAAACAATACCTTTATCGGCTACGAGTACACCACCGTTACTGTAAAAAATGACCTGGAAAGCGCAGTTGTAGACGGATATGCAAATTTCGGCTGGAAACCGGAAGGCCGTGAAGCCACTCTGGGGACCGGAAGCACCGGTCTGAAATTTAAACGTGACCGAAAAATTCGCAACAAAGCGGAGTTGTCCCGCCTCCAGCGTGAGTTTGACACTCATATCAAGGAGATCGAAGGTCTCGAAGCATCCAAGACATCCGGCGCTCAGATTGCAGCCTTCACCATCGGATTTGTCGGCACAGCATTTCTTGCAGGCGCAACCTTCTCTTATTTGGTGGGCTTCCTGCCGCTGATGATTATCCTGGCCATTCCCGGCTTTATCGGCTGGATTCTGCCGTACTTTGTCTATAACGGTGTTCGCCGTAAAAAGACAACTAAGGTCTCTGCGCTGATCGAAAACCAGTATGACGCCATCTATGAAATTTGTGAAAAGGCCAATGGCTTATTAGCAATATAGGGAAAAGGAGAAAGAAGAATATGTCTACTCGTTTTATAGAATTTCAAAATGTCAGAAAGACCTACACTATGGGAAATGTCGCAATAAATGCGCTTAAAGACGCTACTTTTGAAATAGGAGAAGGTGAAATCTGCGTGATCCTTGGCGCGTCCGGGGCGGGAAAAACCACCCTCCTTAACCTTCTGGGCGGTATGGATGATGCGACCGATGGTACGATTATGCTGGAAAGCAGCAATGTGTCAGCGATGGACCGCAACGAGCTGACGAAATACCGCAGGGATGAAATCGGCTTTGTGTTCCAGTTCTACAACCTGATCCCGAACCTGACCGCCCTTGAAAATGTGGAAATCGCCGCTCAAATCTGCAAAGACCCGATGGATGCGGAGGACGCCCTTCGCCTTGTAGGTCTGGAAGACCGTGCAAGTAACTTCCCGGCACAGCTTTCAGGCGGTGAACAGCAGCGCGTCGCCATTGCAAGGGCACTCGCCAAAAACCCAAAGCTGTTGCTTTGTGACGAACCCACTGGTGCGCTTGATTATGTAACAGGTAAAGCGATCCTGTCCCTTTTGCAGGATATCAGCCGAGAACGTGGCATGACGGTGGTGATCATCACACACAATTCCGCGATCAGCGGCATGGCTGACCGGATTATTAAAATGCGGAGCGGCCAAATTGATTTTTGTAATGTAAACGCATGTGCAACGCCTGTCGCAGAGATTGAATGGTGATGTGTGTGGCTGAGATGACGAGAAAAACGCTACTCCGTACAATTAAAAAATCCTTCGGGCGCTATATGGCCATCATGGCGATTATGCTTCTTGGCGTAGGACTGTTTTCAGGCCTTAAAATCTCTAAAATCGCCATGGTGGATGAATATAACGGCTATGTTGAAGAAACAGGCCTCTTTGATTTTCACCTTTTATCCACATTGGGTTTTTCTGAGGATGACGCACAAGCCGTCAGCACATTACCCGGCGTGGAAACCGCCGAGTGCTGTTTTTCAGCTGATACGCTGCTGTCGTTTGACGGCTCGGAATCGGCTTATAAAATATTCACTTTACCCGACGAGATAAACAAGTTGACACTGGTTGCCGGCAGGCTTCCAGAGTCCGGCACTGAATGTGTTGCGGATGCGTCGGTGTTTTCGGAGTCCGATATCGGCAGCGTTTTGCAGATATCGGATAACAATGAAGACTCGGTTAGGGAACAGTTCGCACAGACCGAATATACCATTGTAGGTATTGTCAAAACGCCTTTGTATATCGGTTCTGGGCGTGGAACCACTGCCATTGGCGGCGGTACGCTTGAAGGTTTTGTATTTATGGATTCCGAGAGCGTTAAATCAGAAATATACACAGACATCTGGCTTTCACTTACGGAAAGAGCCTATGTTTACAGTGATGAATATAAAGAGATTATTGAAAGGTACACATCTGCCGTAACGGAGCTTTGCGATTCGATGGTTCAGGACAGGTATGAGGCCTTGACGGCAAATATACCGCCTGATCAGCTTCCCTATGCGGACATTTTGCAGCCCTCCGCTTATGTCCTCACCAGGGAGAGCAACGAAGATTACGTGTCGTTTCAAAGGGATACCCAGATCGTATATGGTGTTTCCAATATATTTCCAGTCTTCTTTTTCCTTGTGGCTATCCTGATCTGTATCACCACCATGTCTCGTATGGTGGATGAGGAAAGAACACAGATTGGATCGCTGAAGGCGATGGGATACGGTTCATTTGAAATTTCAAAGAAATATATTTTGTATGCATCAAGCGCTTCGTTTATAGGCTGGCTGATTGGGTTTTTCGTGGGAACCGGCCTGATTCCCCAGGTTCTTTGGATGGTGTACGGAAGTATATATCGTTTCGCAAGTTTAAGCTATCTTTTCAGCCCGTCGCTTGCCATCGGAACATTGGCGGTTTGCCTGGTCTGCTCCATTTCGGCGGTTTTGTTTTCCTGCTATAAGGAACTGTCTCAGACACCGGCGCAAGCCATGCGTCCCAAAGCGCCTAAAAACGGTAAACGGGTTTTCCTTGAATTCATTCCTTTTCTATGGAAAAGTCTTTCCTTTTTGATGAAGGTGTCGGTGCGCAATGTATTCCGATACAAAAAACGGCTCATCATGATGATGCTCGGTATCAGCGGTTGCACCGCGCTTCTTGTCGCCGGATTCGGCATCAGGGATTCAGTACAGAACGTTGCCAATTATCAGTATGATGAAATCATGAAATACGATCTGAGTGTTATCTTTGCAAAGGATTTATCCGCTGCCGCTGTCGAGAGCTTCCTGATAGATTCAGGAATGAAAAAAGAAAATAGCGCTTTTTTAAACATCAGCTCAGCGGAAATATTCGCTAATAACACATCCGGTGATGCGTCGCTTGTTATTTCGGATTCTTCTGATCTTTCCGCTTTCCTGAATTTTCATAGAGGTGAAGAAGAAATACCGTATCCTGCCGATGACGATGCGATCATCAGCAAAAAACTTGCCAGGGATCTGTCATTGGGCGCCGGGGATAGCCTTGAGCTGGAGACAGCCGATGGCAAAAAGCTTATGCTTACCGTGAGCGGTGTTTTTGATAATTATGTAAATGACTATGTATATATATCTGCCGATACCTGCGCAGAACAGTGTGGGTCGGTTCCGGCGTACAACAGCGTCTATATTATCACGGATAAAAACTGCAATGAAGCAGCTTCAGAACTATTGAATATCGAAAATGTCAGCCATGTCAGCCTAAACGAGGATATGCGCATGCGCATCAACAATTCTTTGTCCAGCATCGACTATATTGTTTTATTGGTGGTTGTCTGTGCCGGTGCCCTTGCATTTATCGTGATGTACAACCTCACCAACATCAATATCATTGAACGTACGCGTGAGATCGCTACCATCGGCGTCATCGGCTTTTATCCGAGGGAATCGGCGTCCTATGTACTCAGGGAAAATCTGATTTTGTCGGGGATCGGTGCGGTTTTGGGGTTGGTGCTGGGGAAGCTCCTGCACAAATTCATCATGTCGATGATCGTGGTAGGCGGAGTAATGTTTGATGACAGAATCAGCCTTTTCAGTTATGCGGTTTCATTAATCTTGACAATTGTTTTTGCCCTTATTGTAAATATTGTTATGTATGGAAAGCTTAAAAAAATCCCACTTGCAGAGTCGTTAAAAACGGTTGAATAGGAGGAAATTCTAAGAGATGAGAAAATTATGGGAACTTTGTAGATGAATTTCTTGACGAAGAGGCGGAATGCAACAAGGATATTGAGGCAGAAGAAATGTCGGAACAGTTTTTTGAAACACTATAAACACAGATGTTAATAGATCGCTGTTTTTATTTTATAAAGGAGGAGAATACGACCTATGCAGCTTAATATATCGACTGATTATGCAATCCGGATAATTTTGTATCTAGCCAAAAGTAAGCAAGTTGTGTCCTCCAACAGGCTTTCAAAAATCATTCGGGTTTCACCTCGTTATCTGCTGCAGATTGGAGCTAAGCTACGGGACGTGGGCCTGATCTCCAGTGTAAATGGTCCAACCGGTGGTTATTTGCTGAATAAATCACCGGAGGAGATCAGCTTGTATGATATCATCGTAATAATGGAGGGAGAAACAGAAACCCGACAAAAACCACTGCCAGAGACAGAAGATGCTTATGAATTTTTAGCGCTCAATATGGCGTATGAACATGTGAAAAACACCTTAGAGCAAAATCTGAAGGATATTACGATTGAAAGTCTACTAACTCAATCTGGAGACTAATGGTGTATGATCCCATGTGTTTTTGAGTTGTAAAGGCTATAAATCAGATCGGCATTTATATGCAAATCACATGATTAGATGAATTTATAGATGGAGTTTAAATTTAATGCAGATAAACAGGACTACGGATTACGCTTTGCGAATTTTAATTTATCTTGGTCAAGAAAACCGGATTGTATCATCTTCGGAGATAGCGAACGGCATGAGAATATCCCAACGATACTTATTTAGCATTGCGAAAAAACTAAAAAAACGGGGATATATTAAAGTGAGATTCGGTCCGGATGGAGGATATTCCATTGCCAAACCGCTTCACACGGTCTCTTTATATGACATCCTCATATTAATGGAAGGGACAATCACAGTCTCACGTTGCTTGACCCAGGAAAATCATTGTGAGGATAAACCATGCGTTTTGCATGATGCTTATAGTTTTTTACAGGATATTATAGAGTGTTATACGCAAAATCTAACTATTGATATGCTGGTTGGCAAACCTGTGGATACTTGGCATAAGGCAATCATTAATAACTTGGATGAAGTGCGCCGCCAGCATCAAGAATCAGGAAAGTCGTTAAGCCAATAAATTTTGAAATTAACATTTAGGTATAGGGAACTATCCTCTCCGGACAGCACCCTCATATTTGTACGTCGGGCTTGATACAAGCCTGATGAAGAGGAAAAGCCCGAGAAATCGGGCTTTTTTCCTGTTATGTATAATTATTCTAAATCGAAAGGCTGCTTTTCTTAGATTTTGCGCATAGTATTAATATTTTACAAACACTTTTCTGACCTTTCAGAAACAAAGAGATTCTATAATTGCTTTATGTAAGAAGCATATACTGGGAGGAAAATTATCTTGAAAAATGTAAGTAGGCGATGGGAATACATATTATACAAAATATTTTGGATATTTTTGATAGGTGGAGTAGTTGGGTATCTAATTGAAACCATCTGGTGTTATTTTGATTTCGGTGGATTTTCCAGTAGAACAAGTAATCTGTTCTTTCCTATCAGTCTCGTTTGGGGATTGGGTCTAGTTGTTGTTTGTATTTTTTTGCGTAATAATAAATGGAATTTTCCATTATATATTTTTTTGAAAGGAACATTATTATGTGGAGTATTTGAGTTTTTATGTGGTTATGTGTGTCAACTGTTTTTGGGAGTGACTTTTTGGGATTATACAGAGCTGGCTTTACACATGGGGCCTTATATTAATGTGACATTTTGTCTGGCTTGGGGGATTTTGAGCGTTGCCTGGGTGAAATGGTTTTACCCTGCATTTAATCATTTTATTGAAAAAATCCTTTGTAGGTTGGAAAAGAAGTGGACAATTACTTTACTTTCATTTCTTGTGGCTACATCATTGATCTCTGGTCTCGCTTTACTGCGTATGAGAGAACGCCAAATGCAAATGCCGCCAACTAATTTTGTGGAAGAAAAATTAGATCAAGTTTTTCCGGATCGGATTTTGCAGATGTATTTTCCAAAAATGAAAGACGTTGTTACTGGTGAAAAGATATCTGTATTGGAATAGAAAGAGGTGATAACCCGAGCTACAAGAAAATTGAAGTGTAACTATTGAAAAAATGAGCGGCGGCCCGGAGAGGAGCGTGATGGTTTCGTTATGAAAGGCACTGGCAGGAATAAAGGGCCAGCAGTTTCTTTGGTGGTTGTAATAGGAGGATTCCTGATAGGGAGATTTCTATATCATTAGGCGATGAAGGAAATAGACAGTATAGAATTCAGCAATTTGGACGCAAAGAATAATTGATAAAGGAACACAATTAATAATTTTCAAACACAATCAAAGCAATTAATAAACAATCACCTTGTATAATGGGAATATCAAATGAGATATAAGAAATTGAAATTTGAATGAACAAAATCCGAATATAGAAAGAAGGGAGGAAAACATTATGAATATTGCTGTTGTTGCAATCGCCGCAGTTGTCATTGTGGGCGGAGCCGGTATCATCACCTTTATTAGGAAAAGAAGATAGTATGTCCATATCAAAACCAATAAACAAGAATAGAATAGGAGATTAGATTATGAGTAATATAAAAGAAAACAGCTTTGTTGCCTGGGAGTATGCTGATATCAGCGTGAACCGCAACCATGCGCCGCTCTACACCGATTGCTACCAGAACTTTGGATGGATTTTAATTGAGCAATGTGCGATGCACTATACCCCCGATGTGCCTGTCAACAATGTTTACACAAACCATCATGCGTCAGCACCCACAACAGGGAATGATCAGGAGATGGTAAAGCTGAAGTTCAAGCGTGACAGCAGATTACCTAACAGGATCCAACTGGAGCAGCTACAGCATAAATGTGAAGGGGCACTATCCTCTATCCAGCATTTGGAAAATACGAAGTCTGCCTACTTTATGGGGCCCACCATCGGCTTTGGGGGCATCGGAGGCTTGTTCCTGGGACTCTCGATCTACAATTTTGTTTCCGGCAATATCCCACTATGCGCATTGTTCGCAATCATCAGCTTAGTCGGATGGGCTGCGGCATACTACTTCTTTGCCAAGGTTCAGCCAAATAAAAACGCACAGATCGCCCCGCAGATTCAGGAGCAGTTCGAGATCGTCTATCAAACCTGTGAGCAGGCAAATACCCTGCTGGCATAGCATTAACAATCATAAAGCTATCCGAGTTACCTTTTTGAGATAGGAAAAAATACATAGGAGGAAATGTAAATGACAAAAGTTATAGTTGTTGCAGTCGTTGTTGTGGTAGTAATTGCAATTTTTATTTTAATTAAGAAAAACAGAGATTAGTAATGCAATTAATAAAGGGCTGGAAGGTATCGACTTTCCAGTCTTTGTTGTCGGAATCATTGCTCAGGCATTCAAAGATAAATACGAGTTATAAGATGGAGGTGGTTATACTGAAGAGAATAATACTTACAACAGAAAGCTGTTCTGATTTATCGAAAGAGATATTAGAAGAACATAATATCCCAAGTGTTCCTTTCAGCTTGAATTTCCCGGATAAGACCGTTGATGATGGTCAGATTCCGGTACAGGAAATTTATGATTTTTATAGGGATACCAAAGAGATTCCGAAAACAAATGCAATCACTCCTTATAAGTATACCGAATTTTTTGATGGGATTGTCAAAAAAAATCCAAATGCAGAAATCATTCATATAGGATATTCCTCAGCCTGTTCCTGCTCTTTTCAAAATGCAACGATAGGAGTGCGTGAATGCAAAAAGGCAAAAGTACATTTGGTTGATTCCCTGAATGTTTCAGGAGGGTTAGGAAGCCTTGCCTTAAAAGCATGGGAGGTTATCCAGGAAAATCCCCAAGACAGTGCAGCAGAATTGGTTCGAAAAATACAGCTGTATGTAGCCAAAATCCGGATGTCATTCATTCCGGATACAATGGAGTATTTGTTGGCCGGAGGCAGGGTTTCCAATGCAGCTGCGCTCACGGCAACGGTCTTAAGGTTAAAACCCCGTATTGATATTGTGGAAGGAAAACTGATTGCAACAAAGAAATATAGGGGAAGCATGCAAAAGATCGTTTCCCGATTCGTGGAAGATTTTATGGAAGGGAAAAATTTTGATCTAAAAAAGGTGCATGCTTTTTATTCACAGGGAACGGATCCGCTGGTAATGGAAAGATTGAAATCGCAACTGATAGAACATGGATTCAAGGAAATTGTCATTGGGACGCTGGGATGTGTGATGACGGTGCATGGCGGACCGGGAGTAGTAGGTCTGTCAGCCATTGAACTATAAAAGTGAATAAAGGACTGGCAGGCAATCGATAATTAATAATTATCAAACACAATCGAAGTGAATTTCAAACAATCTCCTTGTACAATAGGAAACGTTAGCTGAGCGAAATGCTTAATTATAGAAATGGAGGGATAAATAATATGGGAAAAGCAATGTCAGTAGTGGCGGCAATCGCAGGGATTTTGGCACTTGGAAATAGTGCAAGAAAACGTAAATCAAAAATCCATATTAGAGTAGCCCCTGGCTATGTGTGCTAAACAACGGTGGAAGCTTTAAAGAAGAGTCACCAGATAAAATGCTGCATTGGCAGAAATAGCAAAAATACGGAGGATATGATAGTGAAGAAAACAATGAAAGAGAATATCGAAACATTTGCGGTAAATCAGGCATTAGGTTACATATCGGGTAACCCGGAGAAGAATCTGCCAAAGCTGTTGGAGTGGGCGGATAAGTTTGACAAGGAGGGCAACTGGGAAGCGATAAGAAATGTTTTCCGCACTATCCTTGATGATCAGGATAATAACTGGTATCAGTACATAATGGGTCTTTATAATGACATTGACCTGGAAGTGTTAAAGACAACCTTTAATAATTTCCTGTTAAATGCCAGCATGATTGGTTATCCAAGACAAAGGGCATTGGAGGAAAAACTGGATTGCAATGTTCCATGGGCAATTCTGATGGACCCGACTTCCGCATGCAATCTGAAATGTACCGGCTGTTGGGCAGCGGAGTACGGCAACCGGTTAAATATGTCCTATGAGACATTAGATGACATCATCAATCAGGCAAATGACCTTGGTACCTATTTCTTTTTGTATTCCGGCGGAGAACCGCTGGTTCGCAAGAAAGACTTGATTCGCTTATGTGAGGCACACCCGGACAGCCAATTTACTGCATTTACAAACGGTACGTTAATTGATGAGGAATTTGTTGACGAGATGCTCCGGGTAAAGAACTTTATTCCGGCAATCAGTGTGGAAGGATTTGAAGAAGCCACAGATTTTAGGAGAGGAATAGGAACCTTTGCCAAGGTAGAAAGGGCAATGGCAATCTTAAAGAAGAAAAAGCTTCCGTTCGGTATTTCCTGCTGTTACACCAGTAAAAACACGGAAGTCATCGGTTCCGAAGAGTATTTCGATCAGATGGTATCATGGGGGGCAAAGTTCTGTTGGTTCTTTACCTATATACCGGTCGGGAAGGAAGCCGTGCCGGAGCTTATGGTAAGTGCCGGTCAAAGAGCCTTTATGTATGAACAGATTCGCAGATTCAGAGAGACAAAACCGTTGTTTACATTGGACTTTTGGAATGATGGGGAATACTCGGAGGGCTGCCTTGCCGGCGGCAGAAGATATCTGCATATCAATGCAAACGGGGATATGGAACCATGTGCCTTTATCCATTATTCAGATTCCAATGTTGCCGATAAGACCTTGCTGGAGACGCTTAAGTCTCCACTATTCATGGAATATCGAAAGGGGCAGCCCTTTAACCACAATCATCTGCGACCATGTCCACTCCTTGATAATCCGGGAGCCCTGTCTCATGCAGTCGATGTATCGGGAGCCCATTCCACGGACTTGCAAAATCCCGAAGATGTCCATGACCTTTCGGCAAAGTGCCACGATGCAGCAAATAACTGGGCGACTGTGTCAGGGAAAATATGGGAGAATGCACATTGTACAAAGTGTAAAAATTGTAATGAAGGTACTGTAAACCAGTAGCAGATTTATTGTGCTATAGACGCTTTTATTTTAGGAGGTAAAAAATGGAAAAAGATAATCTTACAACAAGAAAAACCGGCGCTATCGTCATATGTATAATAATGGCTGTCATAGTCATAGCCGCGTCGCTCATAGCCGTATCCACTTCTGATGGCGGGTATAAGTGGTCACAGGAACTTGTGGATAGCAATGTTAAGTGGTCACAGGAACTTACAGATAATGATGGTAACTGGACACAAGAAAGAATAGATGACCATATAAGAAAATCACAGGAACGTATAGATGAGCATGTTAAGCAATCACAGGAGCGTCTTAAGGAGATTTTGGGAACCGATTGACAGTCATTATGCAAGCATTCCTGCACTTTTTTTATTGCTCGCGGGAATTAAGATTGTGCGTTCATAGTTATTGCCGGAAAAGAGAGAGCGTCTATTGAAAAAACAATCGCACAGGTGTGTATCTGATGAAAAGTCAATACCGATAAAATCAAAGCAGCAATATCAGAGTCAAAAATCTGATACATGCTGCTTTGATTTTATAACTGATTTTCTGGATATTCATGCCATAAGATTAAAAATTTAAGCATTAATATTTCTTAAACAAAACACAAGCAATTCTTAAACAATCGTTTTGTACAATAGGATATATCAAATGAGCAAAACGCTACTATAGAAATGGAGGGATTTATGATATGGGAAAAGTAATATCAGTAGTGGTGGCAATTTCAGGAATCTTGGCACTTGGAAATATTACAAGAAAGCGTAACTCGAAAACCTATATTAAAGCAGCCTCTGGTCATGCGTGCTAGAGTGTGATTATAACAAAGAGATTCGGTTAGGAGGAATTGAAGATGAAGAGAAGTAGTTTTATGGCGATGATTCTAGGTGCCATCAGCGTTATGTTTTTAGGAATTGGCATGTGTATGGCTTTGCTGCCGGATTGGAATGCATTTAAACCCGGTGTTGTTGTGGGATGTGTCGGACTTGTGTTTGCAATGATTACCGTAGTTGTCTGGAGAAAAATGGAGAACAAAGCACCAATCAGATTTTCGACAAAAACGGTATTAACAGTATTACTTGGTATTGCGGGGGCATTGCTCTTAGGCATTGGGATGTGTTTTACCATGGTATGGGGCAGGTTAGTGGCAGGCATAATCCTTGGAGTTGTAGGAATTATCTTGCTATTGTGTCTGATACCAATTTGCAAAGGGATAAGATAAGGAGTAAAAATTGAAAATGGGGTTGTCGGTGGATATAAGAAAATAGAAACCGGTGTGGTCGGTGGATATAAGAATATCGAAAATAAATTTGTGGATACTTTTCTTGAAGAAGTAGAAGAGGAAAATCAGAAATAAACTTAGAAGCTGTTGTGTCAGGGTTAGAATTTTGGCACAGCAGCTTCATTTTATATGGACAGAATTCATTAGGAAATTAATATTATAGAAACACTTTTCTTACATTTTACAAACACAGAACTCTTATAATTGGAACATCAATTATGAAAACAGTAAAAGGGAGGTGCTTTTTGATGACGTTATCAGTTACATACAATCCGCAAATAGAATTCTTAGAAAAACTGATGGATGGAATATATCACAATTGGAAGAAGTTAACGGCTGCATTACAGAGGGAGAATGTGCATTCTATTGTAATACAGCCAGAGAAAGTAGTACATCTATGTATCAAGTCTGTGAGTTCAGAGGTGGAAACCCGGCAAGCCTTTAATGATAAATTGGTGATTCAGGAATATACGGGGAACATAAGGAAAATCGTGGTGTATCTTCCAAAGGCCTGGGCAGGAACAGTAGAGGTTACCACAGTGAAGGGACATACATCGTTAAAGCTTTTTTAAACTAATATTTTTGGTATTTAATTGAACAATTAATAATTACCAAACACAATAAAAGCAGTTTATAAATAATTACTTTGTACAATAGGTATATCAAATGATAGATAAGAAATTGAAATTTGAATGAACAAAATCCGAATCAGAAGGAGGAAAACGTTATGAATATTGCTGTTGTTGCAATCGCCGCAGTTGTCGTTGTAGGCGGAGCCGGTATCATCACCTTTATTAGGAAAAGAAGATAGTATTTCCATATCAAAACCAATAAACCAGTTATTCAGAAAGGATTTTACAATTATGAAAACAATTTATTTACTTACCGGCGCTGCCGGACTTCTTGGAAACAACGTCGCTTTATCACTAATTGCAGAGGGCAAACAGGTTCGGGCACTGGTTTTAGATGGAGACCCTGCCGCCGTGCATATTCCCGAAGAAGCAGAAATTGTAATCGGTGACGTTACAGACATCCCGTCATTAGAATGTTTTTTTACGGTTCCGGAAGACACCGAGGTTATTGTTATCCACTGCGCCAGTATTGTCTCCGTTTCTCCCTTGCCCAGCCAGAAGGTGTACGACGTTAATGTGACCGGTACTCAGAATATTGTGGATATTTGTGTAGCTAACAAAGTCAAGAAGCTGGTGTATGTCAGTTCTACAGGCGCAATCCCTGAATTGCCTGACGGTCAGACGATATATGAACCGGAGTTCTTTAAGCCGGAGGGTGTGGTGGGTTATTACAGCAAAACCAAGGCATTAGCCACACAAATTGTGCTGAAAGCAGTCAAAGAAAAGGGTCTTGATGCATCTATAATTTATCCTTCCGGAATATGTGGACCAAATGATTATGCTTTCGGGCCGGTAGCAGGAGTAATTATGCAATACTGTGATGGCAAGATGCCCGTGGGTTTTGAAGGTTTTTTCAATTCAGTCGATGTACGCGATCTTGCCGAATGTGTTGCCGCATGTGCAGAAAAGGGACGAAAGGGCGAGGGATACATTACGGGCAATGAAATGGTATCCATGCGCCGCCTGTTCGATTTCATCAGTATGGCAAGCGGTGCGCCGAGGGTGGAAACGATTTTATCTGTGGACGCTATGATTGCCAATGCGGCAAAGAGCATACCGAATGGGCCAGAGAAAGATGTGAAGCTGGAAGCATTGAAATTTGGAATGTATAACATGGTTCGCAACAACAACTTCTCTTCGGAAAAGGCACAGAAAGAGTTGGGATATCATACCCGGCCATTTGAAGAAACGATTACAGATGAGGTGAATTGGCTGATCAGCATCGGCAAGGTGAAAAAACAATCCGCATAAGGAGACTGGTAAATCAGTTGCAAGGATAGAGATATCGTATTCTTGCACTTGGCTCATTGCTTGCGGGAATGAATGAAACATTTAAATAGAAATGGAGGAAAATTCAATGAATGATAGTAAAAAATATGTAGGTTATGAGTATAAGACAGTAGTAGTAAGACGTGAGATGGAAGGACTGTGGACGGATAGCTATAAGAATATGGGATGGGAACTGGAAAAAAGTTGTCCGGCTGTTGTAAAACATGTATGGGGGCCGATCCGCCTTTTGGTTGCACCACTGGCTATATTTCCGAAGAGCCATTTTTCCAAAATGGTAAAGGATCATGATTCTGAAACGAATATGGAACTGACATTTAAGCGGGATCGGAATATGGATCAAAAAACAGAATTAAATCGTTTGCAGATGCAGTTTGAGAATGCAGCAGATGTCATTGACAAATTGGAAGAATCCAAAAAGACGGGAGCATCAGTGCTCGGTTATACGGTTGGTCTTTTAGGAACGGTATTTCTGGCATGTGCCACCTTTGCGTATCTTAAGGGAATGTTGATTCCATGCATTGTTCTGGCGATTCCTGGATTTTTAGGATGGATTCTTCCTTACTTCTGTTACACGAAAGTTCGTAATAAGAAGGTGAAAAATGTCACACCACTGATTGACCGGCAGTATGACATGATTTATGAAACCTGTGAGAAAGCCTGCAGTTTATTCGCTTGATGGTGTTGCTTGTATTAGTTTTTACAAGAAATATGGCATGGTTTATTATTCCCTGCATATGCAGTAAAGGATTGCTGCTGAAAAAAGACATTTAACAGAACTGTCTTGCTTAAATATTTTATATAAATTAATATTTCTTACCCCTTATCAAAGGTGTTTAAACATTTAGGATCCTTCCAATCGCATAACCTGCCATTGGAAGGATTTGTATTCTCTAAAATGCATAAAATGAGCTGCAAGTTGTACCACCATAGCACCCAAAGATATTATCTCTGGACGCTGTGGAAGTTCTGATAATTGTGATTGGATGAACCAAACGCCATGGGGGCAAGAAACACAAGGTTATTTTAGTGCTTAGTGTACTTTCTTCGATAATCAGATGGTGTACAGCCATATTCATGCTCGAATAAGCTATAAAAATGGGTTCGGTTTGTAAAGCCAAGCTGTTTGCATATCTCATGTATGTGTTGGTCAGTGTTACACAATGCCTGGGCGGCTTGCTGCATACAAATCATTCTGTTGTATACTGGGATTGTGTACCCGTAATGTTTTTTGAATATTCGGTTGATATGCTCGCTGTTATAGTTTAGTCTTTCAGCTATTTGAAGCTTGGTTGTTTTTCGCTTGTTTTTGTCTAAGAGCTGCTTTGCTGAAAAAGCAAGCGAAAAACCTTCATCAGAGCCAAGGTCAACATATTCAGTTTCATAATGTTGCGGATCGGCCAGAGTACAGAACAGGCGATAAAGCAACCCGCGAATAAATAGTTGGTAGCCCGGCTGCTTGCTTTCAAATTCTCTGCGGATATCCTCAATTAGCCCGTGCGATGGCGGTATTATTGCTTGTTTTGTGTATCTAAAAGCAGTAAAATCCTTGTTCTGTTGATAGGTATCTCTCAGTCCTTTGCTGAAAATTTTTGTTAATATTGAAAAATGCTGTAGGTTTATACCTTCTTGCTGCGGCCAGTTCGATATGTATGCAGGTGACAGAGCTAAATAGAACACTTTCCCTTCGGGTTTAAAATACTCCGAATGGCGGACAGAACGATTCAAAATACATACATCCCATTTGTTAAATTCACACAACTGAGATTCGACCTGCATTTCAAATTGGTCTGAAGCTATTAAGATTAATTCAAAATAATCATGCTTATGTAACTTGCTTTTGAGAGGGGAAAGCAAATCGAGGTTAGAATTAAAGTCTATTGATGTGGCATGATGGTAGCTGTATGAGCGTCTATGCCCTTTTCCCTGAGAAGGGAAATAGACTTCCTGCAGTTCAACAGGATTATTGCTTACAATTACATCCGGTATCCCCTCACTATAAAACTTATCTGGTAATTTTATACCGAAACCGGACGCATTTTCAATTTCAATATAGTCATTAAGCTGGTTTTCCATGGCATCCTCCAAGAAGTACCAAAACAATACATAATTATTTAACTGATAATAAAATGATACATCTGTTTTGTTATAATGTCCATAAGAATTTAGATTATTTTTTAAATTTAATTAAATATGCACTAGAGGAGGCGATTTATTTTTGGTTTTTTATTCAGTTTGCATTTTAGGAGGTGGTTTACATGGCAGTACGTCACGGTATATCCAAAATGAACTCAGGCAGCGTACTGGCGATAGCGAATACAGAATAAACTTTACCTGCTTGACTGCACATCAATTATTTCATGGGTACCATAAAATCGATTCAACATGTGTCCATGCGGAGACACATAAAATACTCCGTAAATCTTATTATACGAGGAGCAAATCGCGATGAAAAAAACAGGAAACACCAAAGAAGCATCATCGGACAAACTTAAAATAGGAAGTTTGTTAGGCTACGGTCTGGGTGATACCGGTATGTTAGTCGGCTGGACATTTTTGAGTTCCTTTATCACCTATTTTATGACAAACTATGTTGGCATAGCAGCTGGCGTTGTCGGTACTGTCA
>Ga0153940_1000597_pt1 | contig 17850 bp, 8 predicted proteins | sample TSNJ024MetaG_FD_104736 | JGI IMG/M metagenome (GOLD analysis project Ga0153940, IMG submission 104736) | Attine ant fungus gardens microbial communities from New Jersey, USA - TSNJ024 MetaG | ecosystem: Host-associated > Fungi > Mycelium > Unclassified | place: USA: New Jersey, Brendan T. Byrne...
AGAATATACGTTAATCTTTAACAAGCGCTTTGCATTTGACGACCTTATTAAAGTGAAATGGAACAATACGCTCATGTTGTATCTTAACAAATTAAAAGATTACAATATAACGGGTTACCAATGGTATCTCGACGGAAGTCCGATTGCAGGCGCTACGGGAACCAGCTACCTGGCCGGTTCGAAGAAGAACGACCTGTTGAGCCAGACATCTGCTTATCACGTTGTATTGAAAACCCCTGACGGAGATTTACGTTCCGAAGCAGAACGGATAACGCTGAAGAGTATGAGTATACTCACTCATCCGAATCCTGTTAAATCAGGTGAACAAGTGACTGTAGATACGGATATTGATGAAGATTTACTCCAGAATGCAACGATTGAAGTCTACAACATTTATGGTAACAAGCTCAGTGCGGTTAAAGCTCAGGGACGTTCAACCATGGTGAGTATGCCGTTTACATCCGGTATATATATGGTCAGGTTTAAAGCAAAGAATGATTTTGAAAAAACGCTGAAGGTCGTTGTTAAATAGGAATATTTTAGTTAAACGTATATTAATGAAATGATTATGAGAAAAACAATAATAAAAGCCCTTATCGCTGTTTCCATTCTATTTGCTTCGGCTACTGTTGTTTCGGCTCAGAAAAACAAATCTGAGGTTTCGGTATCTGTAGCGGGAGGACTGTCGACGTTGGATTATGAAGCAGCTTTTGGCAACCATAAGAATGGCACCGGTGGTAACTTTGGAATAGGTTATACCTATTTCATTTCCAAAAATTTCGGATTGAATACAGGGGCAGAGTTCTCCCTATATCAGGCGGAGTTGACTCAAGATAAGTTTAATAATGTGTCCCGGTCTCTGGTTGACGCGTCGGATGGAGAATTGTATGATTTTTATTCTTCGGTGAAGAGTTATAAGGAAAAACAAAATGTGACATACATGAATATCCCGCTAATGGTGCAGTTCCAATCAGGGGAAAAGAACAAGCTGTATGCGCAGGCAGGAGTTAAATTGGGCATTCCCGTGAAAGGGAAATATAAATCTTCGGCCTCAGAAATGGTAAATAAAGGATTCTTTCATGATACTGAAAACTGGGGTGAAACTCAGGAATTTATGGGCTTCGGAACGTTTACAGATTATTCGAATAATGAAGATATCAGACTTAGAGTTGTTTGCTTTTTCAGCGCCGATTTCGGAATGAAGTGGGCTTTGGCGGATAAGTTGTTTCTATATACAGGCGCATATCTCGATTACGGATTGAATGATATCGTGAAAGACAGCCGCGATCAGAACTTTACCAAGTTCGGGGATACAACCGAAGGATTGGTTCCATTGAATAACAGTGTTCTTAATTCATCAATCGGCTATGGAAGCAATACACTTACCCAAACGTTGAGTGATAGGGTGATACCTGTCAGTATCGGGCTAAAAGTCAGATTGGCTTTAGGGTTATAAATTATAATTATCCGCAAAGTCCGGATATAAGAATGTTTAATATTCGGACTTTGCGGATTCAATAATCATATATATGAAAAAAATTAACTTTATATTCTGGGTTCTTTTATTATCCGCTACAACCGCCAATGCACAGTTAAAAGACCTTGTACAATATGTAAATACGCTTCAGGGAACCGATTCCAATTTCGGGCTTAGTTACGGTAATACATATCCTACAACGGCTATGCCTTTCGGGATGCACACATGGGCAGCTCAGACAAACAGGAACGGAGAAGGGTTTAAATATATGTATGCCGATAATAAAATCCGGGGATTCCAGCAGGCCCATCAATGTAGTCCGTGGGTGAGTGACTATGCTGTTTATTCCTTGATGCCGATGGTTGGCGAATTGATTGTTAATCAAGATAAGAGAGCTGCGAAGTTCAGCCACGATAACGAAATCGGCAAACCGCATTATTATAAAGTTACATTTGACAATGGTATTACTACCGAAATGGCGCCTACAAGGCGCGGGGTATATATCCGCTTCTCATTCCCTGAAAACGGGGACGCTTATCTGGTACTTGACGGATATACCAATATGAGTGAAGTAAAAATAGATCCGCAGAAAAGACAGATTAAAGGCTGGGTAAATAACCAGCGTTTTGTAAATCATTCGGAAAACTTCCGTAATTATTTTATAATACAATTCGATAAGCCTTTTGAGGCATATGGTACATGGGAGAATGAGAAAGACGAAATTTTCCCTGACGAATTGCATCACGACGGCAAAGGTGCGGGTGCATACATTAAATTCAAAAAAGGAACAACAGTACAACTAAAAGCTGCTTCATCATATATAAGCCCCGAACAGGCATTGCTCACATTAAATAGTGAATTAGGCAACGATAAGAATCTGGAAGTAACAAAGGCCCGGGGGGCAGAAACCTGGAACAAATTACTAAACAGGGTAATTGTAGAAGGAGGAACGGATGAGCAAATAAGAACTTTTTATTCGTGCCTTTTCCGTGCGAATCTTTTTTCGCGCAAGTTTTACGAACGTAACGAGAATAACGAACCTTATTATTATAGCCCTTACGACGGGAAGATTTATAGCGGTTATATGTACACCGATAATGGATTCTGGGATACATTCCGTACACAATTCCCTCTGACTAACATTCTCCACCCTACTATGCAGGGACAATATATGAATGCCTTACTCGATGCGCATGACCAGTGCGGCTGGCTGCCTTCATGGTCACAACCCGGCGAAACAGGCGGTATGATCGGTAACCATGCAATCTCGCTTCTTGCCGATGCATGGGCAAAAGGTATCCGCACATTCGATCCCGGACGGGCTTTGAAAGCCTATGCGCACGAAGCGATGAACAAAGGCCCGTGGGGCGGTGCTAACGGACGTATTTTCTGGAAAGAATATTTCCAACTGGGTTATGTCCCATATCCGGAATCGTCCGGCTCTACTGCACAAACACTAGAATATGCTTATGATGACTGGTGCGGCTATGAACTGGCAAGAATGACAGGAAACCGTTTCTACATGGATGTTTTTGAAAGACAGGTGTATAATTACCGCAATGTATTTGACCCGACCGTAGGATTCATGAGAGGAAAAGATAAAGACGGTAAATGGCAGGAACCATTCGATCCGTTTGTCTGGGGAGGTCCTTATTGTGAAGGCAACGCGTGGCATTATACATGGTCTGTTTTCCATGATGTACAAGGCCTGATCGATATGTTTGGAGGTCCCGATAAAATGACGGCGAAGATGGATTCGGTATTCACCGTTCCTAATATTATCAAACCCGGCACTTATGGTGGTGTAATCCACGAAATGAGAGAAATGGAACTAGCCGGCATGGGACAATATGCACAGGGCAACCAGCCTATCCAGCATATGATTTATATGTATTCGTATGCGGGGCAGCCATGGAAAACCCAATACTGGGCACGCCGTATAATGAATGATCTGTATAATCATACGGAGAGAGGTTATCCGGGCGACGAAGATCAGGGAGGCATGGCGTCATGGTACGTTCTTAGCGCTTTGGGGATTTATGCCGTTTGTCCCGGAACGGATGAATATGTATTGGGTAGTCCGTTATTCAAAAAGGCGACTATTACGATGGAAGACGGTAAAAAATTTGTAATCGAGGCAAGCAGCAACAGTAAAGATAATGTATATGTACAGTCTGTTACATTGAATGGCAGCCCGTTGAGCAAGAACTATATCACTTACAAAGACATCGTAAACGGAGGAACAATCAAATATGAGATGGGAAGTCAGCCGAACAAGAGCAGAGGTACGGGTAAAGATGCAGCTCCATTCTCTCTTTCAAAAAAATAAAAACAAAGATGATTTAAGGTTATGAGTAAAAAGATATTGATATTGACTTGTATGCTGGTTGTTTGGGCGGTTCATTATATAAATGCCCAAAACACTAAAATTTCACTGAACAGCGATGCCGGCAATATAGACTGGAAGGTCAGGGCACAGGATGAAGTTGATAGTAATGGCCGGAAAATGATGTCTTCCGGATATAATACGTCCGATTGGATACCGGCAGTAGTTCCGGGTACCGTTTTCGGATCGTATGTAGAAGCCGGACTTGAAGAAGACCCGAACTTTGGAGATAACGCTTATAAAGTAGATAAATCGAAATATGATAAGAATTTCTGGTATCGCGGCGAATTCAATACACCAGCTTTATCAGACGGAGAATTACTGTGGCTCAACTTTGAAGGAATAAACAGAAAAGGTGAAATTTTCCTTAACGGAAACAGGTTGGGGCTTCTCGATGGTTTTATGGATAGGGGCAAATTCGACATCACCGGCCTGATAAACAAAAACGGCAGGAATGTATTAGTGGTATTGGCGTATTGGGTAGGGCTTCCCGTACCTAATTATGCAAGCCCGACTTACATTTCCAGCGCCAGCTGGGACTGGATGCCTTATGTCCCGGGCTTGTTGAGTGGTATAACCGATGATGTGTATCTCAGCACTTCACGCGAAGTATCTATGGTCGATCCGTGGATAAGGACAAAAGTACCAGACAAGGATAAAGGCTTAATCGAATTACAGGTAGAACTGAGCAATAACACGGCAACAGAACAAACGGGCGTATTGAAGGGTATTATCCGGCCCGGAAATATCGAATTTTCCAAAGAAATAAAAATCGGCGGAGGTATGCAGAAACCGTTCAGGATAGAACCGAAAGACTTTAAACAATTGGAAATAGATAATCCAAAACTGTGGTGGCCTAATGGCTACGGCGATCCTAATCTGTATACATGCGATCTCACTTATACAGTGAATGGCAAAGTATCCGATTCTAAAAAGATAACATTCGGGATAAAAGAGTACAGCTACGAAAGAGTCGATGATGTATTCCGTATCAAAGTAAACGGAGTACCTGTTTACGCCAAAGGCGGTAACTGGGGCATGAGCGAATATATGCTTCGTTGCCGCGGTGAGGAATACGATCTGAAAGTAAGGTTGCATAAAGAGATGAACTATAACATTATCCGTAACTGGATAGGCTCTACAACCGATGATGAATTTTACGACGCCTGCGATAAATACGGTATTATGGTATGGGACGACTTCTGGTTGAATTCCCATAAGAACCTGCCGGACGATGTCCAAGCGTTCAATAACAATGCAATCGAAAAGATCAAGCGTTTGCGTAACCATCCCTGTATAGCTGTATGGTGCGGAGAGAACGAAGGCTATCCGCTTGCTCCGCTCAATGACTGGCTGAGGGGGAATGTGGAACATTTCGATGCCGGCGACCGTTGGTATCAGGATATTTCCAATAATGACGGCCTGTCGGGTAGCGGCCCTTGGGGAAATTTCCACCCAAATTGGTATTTCTCAAAGTATCCGATGATGTACGGCTTCAAAGGCAAACCGGGTTGGGGATTCCGCACTGAAATAGGCACTGCCGTATTCACTACGTTTGAGAGCTTCAGGAAATTCATGCCGAAAGAATCGTGGTGGCCTCGCAACGATATGTGGGATAAGCACTTCTTCGGCCCGCAGGCGGCAAATGCTTCCCCCGACAAATATGTTGGCATGATTACTGAAAATTATGGCAAACCTGAAGGAATCGAAGATTTCTGCCGTAAAGCGCAGCTTCTGAATATAGAGTCTAACAAAGCCATGTATGAAGGATGGCAACACCATATGTGGAATGACGCCAGCGGTATAATGACATGGATAAGCCAGTCGGCATACCCGTCATTTGTGTGGCAGACCTACGATTATTATTATGACCTGACCGGTGCATACTGGGGAGTGAAGAAGGCTTGCGAGCATGTTCACATTCAGTGGAGCTATGCCGATAATTCTGTGAAAATAATCAACACTACGCTCAACGATGTTAAAGGTCTGACCGCTAAAGCGACAGTTTATAATCTCAACGGAAAGGAAATGAAGAAATATGAACAGCGCATTGATGCAGATGCAAAGGCCAATAGCGTTACTGATCTGTTCTTTATGAACTTTGTTACCGATAATATGGCTTACCAGAAAAAAGTGGTGGCCTCTTCCAGATCTATCGATGCAGAAGAAGCTGTTGCAGTAACAGACGGCAGCGATGGAAGCCGCTGGGCCAGCAATTACAACGATAATGAATGGATATACGTAGATCTGGGCGAACGGCAGGAAATTAGCAGTATAACCCTTAAATGGGAAGATGCGCATGCCCAGGCGTATAAGTTACAGGTTTCGGATGATGCTGCAGAGTGGAAAGATGTATATCAAAACGATAATTCCAAAGGTAAAAACGAAGAGATAAAGATCAGACCTGTTATGGCACGATATGTAAAGATGCTGGGACTGAAACGGGCCACAGAATGGGGCTATTCATTATATGAATTTGAGGTTTACGGACGGAATAAGGCTAAACCCGATTTAACCCCCGTTCATTTCCTGCGCTTCGAACTGACAGATAACAACGGCGATATTGCATCCGATAATTTCTACTGGCGGTCTACTGTTTTGGGAGATTATACTGCTTTAAACAAGATGGGAAAAGCTAAACTCAGTACGACTTCGAAAATTGAAACACGCGATAATAAGAAGTTTATAAGAGCAACGATTAAGAACATAGGTTCATCTGTCGCATTTGCGGTGCATGTACAGCCTTACAGGATATCCGACGGAGAACGTATCCTTCCAGCTATTATGAATGACAACTATTTTACCCTGATGCAGGGGGAAAGTAAAGAACTGGAAATAGAATTCGATGCGTCTATTCTACCGGATAACAACTATAAACTGGAGGTAGTGCCTTATAATAATAAATGAGAACAGCGTATTGAGTATCCGGATTAGCGTTATTTTTATTTACATCTGGAGCAAACCTCGAAATTTAATCCTTTAAAAAAAAATTTATCTATATACAGCCGTTAGCTTATAGCTCTTTGAATTGAAAATCGGCGGAGCCAAAAATTGACACCCCCTCCCCCCTGACAAGGGGGACTTACAGAGAGAGTAAAAAGATAGATAGAAAATAGTGTAAAGTTTGTAAAGTTTTTGAAAAAAGTTGCGAGTAAACAAGATACGAGAAACAAGTTGATGACTGATAACTGATGACTAAAAATACTGTAACCTTTGTTACTTTTTAACTATACATAGTTAACGAATGCAAAACGACAAATAAAAAAAAGTAAAAAAAGTGTCAGATGTGTCAGATTTTAACATTACATAGTTAATAAATATAAATTGACTTAATAATTATAACAATCAATTTTTGTGTGCCCTGATTTACATCATTAAATAAAGAATATTATGAAAAATCTTTTATTATTCTTTTTCCTCTGTATCGCTCATGTGAATTTATCAGCACAGAGTGAGTGGAAAGGAATCTTTTTATTCGAAAAATTTATGCCAGGGAAGATAGTCTATAAAACCGGTACGGAAAAAAGCGCCCTTCTCAATTACAATAAAGTGGACGAAAAGATGTATTTTATTCTTCAAGATCCAGATTCTACATTATTAGAATTGACACAAACTTCCTATATAGCAGAAATAAGCATCGCAAATCGTAACTTTGAACATATAAAAGAAGGGCAATTTTATGAAAAAATAAACATCGATAATAATACTCTGTATATACGCTGGAAATCGTCCATCGTATCAGAAGGGAAATCTGTCGGATATGGAATAAAATCTTCTACGGGAGCGGTGGACAATGCCGCACGGGCATTCGGGCACTTAACCACTCAAAAACTTCAATCGACCGAATCTTTTAAAACAAATTCCCACAATGTTTATTATTTGAAAATACTAAATGAATTCAAGCGTTTCGATTCTTTCAAATCATTGGGAAAATTATTGAAAAAACAAGGAAAATCCGCAGAAACATATGTAAAATCGGAGAATCTCGATTTCAAATCTGTCGAAGATATAAAAAAAGCAGTGGCTTATTATTCTCAGGACAGTCAATAGCTTTAGCGTGTGAATAGAATCGGACTTATCATCAAGTCATTGTATATCTTATATATAACCCTTAAAAACAAGAAGAATTATGCAAAAGAAAAAATGTTTAATTTTCACAATCATATCTTTCCTGTTTATTGCAATCAGTTGTAGTCTGAATGCCTCTATAACAGTATATGACCTGAAGTGTGAAAACCTTACAAACCCTAATGCGATAGATAATACATCGCCGCATTTCAGTTGGAAAATAAAATACACCAAAGGAACTATGCAACAACGGTATTACGAAATACAGGTTGCCTCCGACAGTATGTCTTTGCTCGGAAACAAGGCTGACTTATGGAACTCCGGCAAGCAAAAATCAGCCTCTTCCGTAATGGTTCCGTACAAAGGTAAGGGATTGGCCTCCCGTTCGCTGTGCTACTGGCGGGTTCGTGTATGGAACAGTAAGAATGAAGTTTCCGGATGGAGCGAAATCAACAGATTCGGAGTAGGTATAATCGATAAGGAAGATGCGCAGGGCAGTTATATCGGCTTATCGTCGACAGCGGGAAATATACAAAGTCCGATACTAAGAAAGAGTTTCAATGTCGATATTATCAATACATCATTTTTGCATGTCAACGCATTGGGATACTACGAAGTATATATCAATGGCCGGAAGGTAAGTGATGATGTACTCTCTCCTGCGGTATCGCAGTTGAATAAAAGATCCTTGATAGTTACATACGATGTAACCCCTTACCTGAAAGAAGGTAAAAACGATCTGGTCTTATGGCTTGCCAAAGGATGGTACCGGAAAAATACATTCGATGCCGTATATGACGGGCCTTTGGTGAAAGCTCAGCTGGATATCAAAGAGGGCGGTGGATGGAATACCGTGATTGCGACTGACAGCTCATGGAAAGGCAGACACGGAGGATATATAGAGACAGGTATATGGCAGGCACTCCGGTTTGCAGGTGAAAAACTGGACGGAAGAATACTTCCTAAAGATTTGAACCCCACCACTCTCGACCAAATGAGCTGGTACCCTGTCGTGGAAATCGGTATTCCGGAACATAAAGCCACTCCTGTAATGACGGAGTCCGACAAAATACAGGAAACCTTAGTTCCTCAGAATATCACACAACTTGGTGACAGTACATGGCTCGTGGATATGGGTAAAGTTCTGAACGGCTGGTTTAAGATCCGCCTGCCTCATCTGAGCGAAGGCCAGGAGATTTTAATGGAATATAGCGATTTCATGGATAAAGAGGGTAAATTTCTCGATCAGGGACAAAGTGATATTTATGTCGGGGTAGGCAACGGTACGGATGTATTTTGCAATAAATTCCATAGCCATGCTTTCCGTTATATCCGTATATCCAATCTTACGGTCAGACCGGATAAGGAAGATATAAAAGCATATCTCATCCATACCGATTACCGTCAGGCATCGACATTCGAATGTTCTGATCCTGAACTAAATGCCATACACAACATGATTCAATACACCATGAAATGCCTGGCATACAGCGGATATATGGTAGACTGTCCTCATCTCGAACGCGCCGGATACGGAGGCGACGGAAATTCTTCGACAGAAAGCCTCCAGACCATGTATAATGTTGCCCCCCTGTTTACCAACTGGATGCAGGCATGGAACGATTCGATGCGTGAAGGCGGCAGCTTGCCTCATGTTGCCCCCAACCCGGGAGCAGGCGGCGGTGGCCCGTACTGGTGTGGCTTCATCATTATGGCTCCATGGCAGACGTATCTGAATTATAACGATCCGAGATTGATAGAGAAACATTATCCGGCCATGAAAGAGTGGCTCGGCTATGTGGAAAAATACACCGTGGACGGATTGCTGAAACGATGGCCTGATACTCCGTATCGTGACTGGTTTTTGGGAGACTGGCTGGCGCCAATAGGTGTAGACTCGGGTAATGAACTGTCTATAAATCTGATTAATAATTGCTTTGTAAGTGATTGCTTTTCCAAAATGGAAAAGATAGCTGGAATACTGGGTAAGTCCGATGAGGCAAAAGAATTTGCGTCACGCAGGGATAAACTTAACCAACTGTTGCAAAAAACATATTACAATAAAGATGAAAAGATGTATTCGACAGGTTCACAACTGGATATGTCTTATCCTATGCTGGTCGGGGTCACCCCTCCTACCCTATACAACGACGTTAAGGAGCGGCTTCTCTCCCTGACAGCCGAACGGCACAACAACCATATAGCCGTGGGACTGGTCGGAGTACCTATCCTTACCAGATGGGCAATCGAGAATAAAGCCGTCGATTTCATGTACACGATGCTGAAGAAACACGATTATCCGGGTTACTTACATATGATAGACAACGGAGCAACTACTACCTGGGAATACTGGAGCGGTGAACGCAGCAGGGTGCATAACTGCTACAATGGTATAGGATCGTGGTTTTATCAGGCTGTGGGAGGTATTCGTACCGATGAAGATAAGCCCGGTTATCAGCATGTGATAATAGAACCGCAAATCCCTAAAGGCGTATCATGGGCAAAGACGACGAAAGAATCGCCTTACGGTACTATTTCGGTAGATTGGAATCTGAATGCCGATAAACTGACGATCAATGTCATATTACCTGTAGGCAGCATGGGGACGGTTATCCTACCCCGGGATGCAGCAGGTTATAAATTGAATGGAAAGGTAGTTAAGAGCAAAAATAAGAATGTTACAATTGATAATGGATCTTATAGTTTTGAAATCTTATTGGGTAATTAGTAACGGATTGCAGGCTGGCGGGAACATAAATTTTGCAAAGTGATTGAAAACTTGTGGCTGTCTGAAGGGCAAAACAATTTGCAGGAAAGATTAAGGGTGCCGTATAATCAACATCCTTAATCTTTATCTAACAAATTAAAGACATGATATTCAATGGAACTGTTTTGAAAATAATTAGTTGATTTTTGGAAAATGCTTTATCTATATAGTAAGCTATTAGTTAGCTGATAGTTCTTTGAAAGAATGAACGAGCCCCCTAAATCCCCCAAGGGGCAGGGCTGTTAAGTTCTGAATCCTTATATCCTCTTTGTCATGTTGAACGAAGTGAAACATCTCTTAAATAGAATGAGATCCTTCTTTCCACTCAGAAACAACGTTCGGCAGAGCGAAGCGGAGCCAATGACAGTAGAAAATAACAGAACAAAGCGGAGAACTTAACGGCCCTGCCCCTTGGGGGACTTACAGAGAGGAAAAAAGGAACAGATAAAAAATAGTGGAAAAAGTGTAACTTTCGTAACTTTTTTGAAATAGTTACGAGTTACTTCGCCCTTCGGGCAGTTACGAGTTACAAGGAAAAGGATTAGCTCCGTTGAGCATTGGTTCTTAATTTTTCATTCTTCATTCTTCATTCTTAATTCTTAATTGTACTCTGTTACTTTTGTTACCTTTTTTGAGTTGAATGTTGACAATTAAAAATAAAAAGAGACTTTAAATATATTTTTATCCATGAAAAAAAATAGGAAAAATATTCTTATCATACTTTTTGTAGTCATATTTACTGCCTGCGAAAAGAAAGATATTCTTGTAGAAAATCTATTATGCGACTATATGGAAGAACCTTTATCCATAGAGAGTGTTACCCCTCTCCTCAAGTGGCAACTCTCGTCAGATAAAAGGGCTAAAAGTCAGTCAGCATACCGCATTCTGGTTTCAAGCGATATTTCTTTACTGGAAAAAGATCAGAGTGACTATTGGGATTCGGGGAAGGTACAATCGTCCGGGTCGATCATCAGATATAAAGGAATACCTCTGAATTCGAAGGCGCAAGCGTACTGGAAGGTAATGGTATGGGATGAAACCGGTACACCTTCCGGTTGGAGCGATATAGCCACCTGGACTATGGGGCTGCTTCAGCCCTCCGATTGGAAGGCCAAATGGATAGGACAAAGAGAGGATCAGTTTCCTGACTCCACACAGATTTTTCCGGCACCTTATCTCCGTAAAGAGTTTGCTGTTGGCAAAACCGTAAAAAAAGCAATGGCTTATATCAGTGGCCTGGGTTTTTACGAAATGTATATCAATGGAGAGAAAATAGGAGACCAGGTATTGTCCCCGGCCGTTACCAATTATGACCGACGTTCGCTCAAAAACCTTTTGTATCATTACGACGACCAATCCACCCAACGTGTGTTTTATAATACATTCGATGTTACTAAAAACTTAAAAGCAAAGAACAACGCCATAGGAGTAATACTGGGTAATGGCTGGTACAACCAACGCGACCGCATTGTCGAAGGATATATGTGGTATGATGTGCCCAAAATGATACTGCAACTGGAGATAGAATATAAGGATGGAACCCGGGAAACGATCGTTTCGGACAAATCATGGAAGGCAACGACCGGCCCATTGGTGCATGATGCCATATTTACGGGGGAAGTTTATGATGCCCGCCTGGACCTGGGGGCGTGGAACCGTGAATCATATGAAGATAAGGCATGGCAGGCGGCCCTCGAAGTCCGCCCTCCGAGCGGCAGGTTAATGGCGCAGACCGTACCTTTCACAAAGGTAATGCGCACGGTAGACACTACGTTTAAAAATTCCGGCGATAGTATTTATACATTTACTCTCCCGGAAACTGTTTCGGGATGGTGTAGCATCGATGTTAAAGGAAATAAAGGGGATATTTTGAAGCTTCGGTTCATTACCGAGGAGGGTTACGATTACGGGCAAACAGATACCTATATACTGAGAGGAGGAAATAGTGAGACCTGGGAGCCGAAATTCACATGGCATACTTTCAGAAAGATAGAGATAGCAGCGAAAGGTATCTCTGTATCGGAACGCAGCGTAACAGTCAAATCTATTTATACGGATGTAGACAATACAGGCAGCTTCGAGTGCTCTAATGAACTCTTCAATCGTATACACAGAGCCTGGGTCCGCACTATGCATGCAAATTTTAAGGGGATCATAAGCAGCGATCCACACAGAGAAAGGCTGGCGTATACAGGCGACGGACAGGTAATATCGGAGAGTTTGTTATATTCATTCGATATGACCCGTTTTCTCAGCAAATTCATTAACGATATGGATGACGCCCGAAATAAAAATTCCGGCTATGTACCGCATACCGCACCATTCAGCGGCGGCGGTGGCGGTCCCGCGTGGGGATCGGCCTATGTGATAATACCATGGGCTTATTTTTGCCATTACGGAGATATCTCTATATTGCAAAAACATTATAATGGAATGAAACAATGGATAGGATATCTGCAAACAAGAACGGACGAAAGGGGACTTGTGGTCAGGGAAGAGCCCGGGGGATGGTGTCTGGGCGATTGGTGCACGCCTTACAATAGTATAGAGATCCCCACAGAATTTGTTAATACGGCTTTCTTCTATCGTACAGCCAGTATAATGGCCGATGTAGCAAAAGTATTGGGCAGAGGTGATGATGAAGCAGCATTTGCCTCTCTGGCGGAAACTATAAAAAGCAATTTTAACAAGGCTTTTTTTGATCCCTCAACCAGTCATTACCGAAAAGGAAAGCAAGGAGCCGACGCTTATGCTCTCGCATTCGGACTGGTACCCGGAGATAAGCGGGATAATGTTCTGGCAGCCATGCTGGAACACCTGGAAAGTATCAATTATCATTTCGATACGGGGATATTCGGCACACCTCTTACTTTAAGTGCGTTAACCGAAAACGGAAGGGTGGATATCGCATATAAGCTGATGGATCAAAAAGACTTTACAGGATATGGCTATCTGATGGATGACAAGAACAGTACCCTATGGGAAACATGGGATGGCGGCAGTGACGATCCTAATGGAAGTGGACATTGTCATCCGATGTTTGGCAGTGTAGTAGCATGGTTTTACAATTCGCTTGCCGGAATAAAACCCGATAAATTAAATCCAGGAATGAAGCATTTTTACATAGAGCCGAAACCTGTCCAGGATTTACAATATTGTAAAGCATCTTACAATAGTTTGTATGGAAAAATCGTTTCTGACTGGAGTGTCGATAAAGAAGGAAACTTCCATCTCAAGGTACTTATTCCTGTGAATACGACAGCCACAATAAGTCTTCCGGAATGGGGAAAGAGTATTGTTTTTGAATCAGGAATTCCTCTCGAAGAAGTAAGTGGGATTACGGTAGATAAGAAGAATCCGAATCAGATAACTGTTCCATCCGGAGTTTATTATTTTATTGTTTCAAAATATTGAGACGGAAGTTGACTAAAGGGCGATTATACCAGTTTGCCATATAAGAGTAAGCAGGAACCTAAAGAAAACAATTGACGGAGAGACTTGATGTTTATTGATATTCAGATTCCTGCAAGCTCCCAGATTGATTATTTCCGCCAGTTTCTTGCCTGCTTACGAAGCCGGTCGAGCGAGCTTTGACTGGATTGTATCGTATCAGGTCTTACAATCTTTGGCGCTACGCCTTCGATCTTTACATGAGGTGTTTCTTTAGGCTTAGGTAACGTGGACAAGAATTTATTATATGCCTCCAGTAAGTGAGTCGCTTCCTCTGTATTCAGGTCGATGTTTTGATAACCTTGAGCATAATGAACTGTAAAATTTTTTATCAGATTATTACTTAGAAAAGACAAATCTCCGCCAAAGATAACCCTTATGTCTGCTGTTTTCTGGGCAACAGTACTCATCCTTCTGGCTTTGGCATACCTTACTGCCCGAAGCTCAAATTTTCCTTTGTCTGTAACACATTCCAACTTTTCATTTTTGTAATATTCCACCGGGACAGCCTCTTCAAACACTGCATCTGTAAACATATATTTAAGAGAGAGGTGCAAAAAACGGGCTCCTTCTTCCGAAATAAAACGAACAGAAATCATAGGCTCTTTAAACCGAGGTTTCTTTTGCAACTTACCTAACGATATATTTTCCCACTCCGAGGTTATCGAATTCTTGGAATCCGTTTGTGAAAGAACTGTCAAGGCTGCAACCAAGAATCCTAATGTCAATATAGTTCTGATATAATTCATACTATCTTATATTTATATTATGTTAATATTTACTTAGCCGTGGCCATAAGTTGACTCTGTCTGCCAGTTCGCTAACTTCCGAATCCAGTCTTATTCTATTGTATAGATCGGGATTTAATTTACAGGCATTTATCAGTCTTTTAGCTGCCTCTTTATCATCTTTTTTACGGGAAAATATAATGGCCGATAAATACTCATTTTGCGGAGATTCCGGCAATCTATCCAAAACATTTAAAGCCTTATCATTATATCCCAGACATACCAGGCATAAGGCCGTATTATAGTCACCATAAGCCGCCAATATTTCAAGAGCATCCATGTATTCGCCGTTTTTCAATAAACGGATCGCATCGGCATAATCTTCACGATAAGTCACCTGAATCGTATCTTTTTCAATATCAGTCCTACACAGCTCTATAAAATAATCAATACGATTTAGTTTAGGGTATATTTCATCCCGGATAATTCTGTAATCTTCAGGATACATTTTTTTGATAATTTCTTCCGATTTATCCGGATAGACGGCATTGGTTAATGTGTCCAGTATCGCTGCTCTATTAGGTAAATCATTTCGCAGTTGAATTTCTTTGACTAAAGAGCTCCAATCTTCCCCTTTAGGTTTAACTACCAGAGGTGCCGCAATCTTATTTTTCAAAAAAGCGGAAATCGCATTTCCCCGGCGCAGGGATTGTTCATAGTTAGACTCCCAATCACCTTGCAGATCTACACTGCATTGTATAATTATACTATCCACTGAATATTCAGGCTTGGCTGCATAAGTATTATACGCTTCCACTAATTTATCGAAAACACCCTGATTTATACTCTCATCAAACTGATATGATTTGCGTGTCTTATAATCCGGCTGTACACTTCCTTTATCAAATAGAAATTTATGTAATTTCCTACGGTCTGTAGCGAGATCTCCATCCGCCAATTGTGATAATGAAGCTATAAAATAAGTCAAAGTATCAGAAGTAGGAAATACAAACACAGAGCGATCTATAGCCTCTGCTTTTGATTCCAAAACTATCTTCAAATTCTTCATACCCGGCCTTACCACCCACGGCTGTCGATAATGGTAAATAACATCATTCTCTGCTGTAATCGTCGTATCTATTTTCAATCCTCCCAGACCGGAACGGTAAGGGAATTCAACAGTTTCTTTAAAAATATCATCTTTACGGTTTATATTAAGTTCATTCAACACAATCTCATCTATCAGATAGTGATGCTTTGCTATCCTGGCTGAATCTTCCGGGGTAAAAGCTTGCGCCTTCATGTCATTTAAGGTTAGCTTTTTTGCGTGTATCTCCCGATATTTGCGGGGTACATGGCTTCTCTTTAATATGCTATCTTTTTGTGCATGCAGATTAAGATCAATCGTAACACTATCGAGCCAATGCAAAGAGAATACATCTTTCAGAAAATTTACATAGTCTTTCTTATATTTCTGATCGTATTTCTCATGTATACCATCCGAAATTTTTCCGTTCTCTTTATTCTTTATTACCTGATTCTCCGCTTTGCGCCAATATTTGCTATACATATGTTTCTTGTGCCGCATGGCTAGAGCCTCCATACTCAGGAATTCCATTTCGTTCATCTTTTTCCAATCCTCATAGTTCCTTACCAGCTCATATTGATTCCGATAATCTTCATAGTTGCGCCGCTGCACTTTATGAATTTCTTTGTATAAACTTTTCCAATTTACGAACAAAGAATCGTAGGCTGAAGGATCGACGATAGTAGAAAGAAAGTCTTCATAAGCCTCATAATCTCCTGTTTGCTTATCTTTGAAGCCTTCTCCTGCAAGAATGACCGTATCCAACCGGCAAATGGAATCCCCGTCTATCAGCTTAGGTACAAGTACCAGCCGCCAATTAGGATCTAAAACATCAACGGGTGCAATGATATTGAAGTCAAGATTAACCTTCCCATCGCGCTCAGGTGCAAAATATGATTTAACCTTTATAACTACTTCCGATAATTTATAAACTTTACTGGTATCTAATTTGGTTGCTTTACTGGCGAAGACTTCATTCTCTTCCAGAGATTGGTCTTCGGGATTTGTAAATGATACTTCTTCCGATATTGTCCGGGGTCCGCCCTGCCCTTGTAGCCCTCCGCTATTTACAAAATCTATTTCAGGCTTTGTCGTTTGCATGAAAAGCCGTTCTATTTCTATTTTGCCTCGCATCTTATTCGAAGAACAGGAAACAAACATAACAAACATAGCTACCAATGAGAGCAACAATAATAAAACAGATGACGATATATTTGATTTAGTACTTTTTTTCATATTAATAATTTTGTCCTTGATATATTTTTACTTTGGAGATATACTCAACCTCAGCCTAGGTATTTTAATCCGTATTTGTTCGCTTCTGGAAGTTCCCGGATAGCCCAGTACCACTTCTGTTACTTTAGGAACAGCGTCTTTGTACGTGTAATCGGGATCACATAAATATTGTTCTTCGACCACCCAGTCGTATCTTATATTTCGGGGGTTGGTTGTATGTTCGGTGATATTTTTTCTGTAAAGGGTGTACTTTCCCTGCATTTCACCGGCTTCATTCACTTTTCCCAATGCTTCATATTTCAGGTTTCCGAGTTCGAAATTGAATGTCCCGGCCAGTGTATCATTCTTTACAGTTAACTTTAAATTATTAACGATATAAGATTCTACCGGAATCAATGACACTTTTCTACCTTTTCCTTTTATAAACTCACTTTTTCTCTGCCATTTATATTTTTCACAGTTAATGGTTACAACACCATTCAACCTATTATTTGCAAATATTGCCGTTATGACCTCGCGTCCCGACCAGTTACCCCTGTCATCCTTGGGAAGAGACCACTGCCGCTTGTATTTGCCGTGAAGTATCTTTTTCCCCTCCGGGTCTTTATAGTACTCGTAAGTGATAACACATCCGGTGATTCTATCCTTAAA
>Ga0153940_1000599_pt1 | contig 17839 bp, 14 predicted proteins | sample TSNJ024MetaG_FD_104736 | JGI IMG/M metagenome (GOLD analysis project Ga0153940, IMG submission 104736) | Attine ant fungus gardens microbial communities from New Jersey, USA - TSNJ024 MetaG | ecosystem: Host-associated > Fungi > Mycelium > Unclassified | place: USA: New Jersey, Brendan T. Byrne...
ACGCTCGGAAATGTTACTGTATCCATAACTATCTTTATTAGAGGTTCCTAACAAAGGTAGAGATAACTCACAATTTACATCACCTTTGGCGACAAGTTTCTTGGCATGGATGTTTCATGATATCAATTAGTAAATTAGCCAATTTGAATATTAGCCTATTAAACAGCTAAACAATTCAATATTATCACTATTCCCAGATAAAAAGACAATTCACACATCAGGAATGTAGCTCCGCAACAATCACCTGTATAGCCCCCGATTTTCTTTTTCATCAGAAGAATTAATCCTGCGAAAACAAAGATAGGAAATATTATAGCCGGCAAAAAGTCAATTTTTAATAATAAAATAAAAGGGAATAGTCCTAATATGATAGATATAACACCTGTTCTGACTGACATTTTATTATAAACCACCTTCGATTTACTGGTTTCCTCATTTCGGGCATATGGCAGGAACAGAGTTATGAGTGATGCTATGAATTTACATAACGGATCTGCCGATAATATCACAAGGCAAGCCATTTCGAGACTAAGATTGCTCAGAAGCAAATAAAATAATGAAAAATAAAATATCAGGCTGACAACCCCATATGTACCAATGTGCGAATCCTTCATTATCTCCAGCGTCCGCTCGCGTGTATTCCCTCCCCCAAATCCATCGAAGAAATCGGCCAGACCATCTTCGTGCAATGCTCCCGTAACCAGTAAACGGCTTAGTATTGCCAGAATAACAGCAATGGAATAAGGCAAAATTTGCGCAGCACTCCAAAGCACCCCTGCCATCACCGCTGCCGTGAGCCATCCGGCAACGGGCCAGTAATTGATTACCTGCTTATAATACGGGGCAGGTACATTAAAGGCCTTTAACCGCCAGAACGGTAAGCGGGTAAAGAAAACGAGGGCGGCAGCTATATTTTTCATTATAAAACAGTTACGAGTTACATGTTACATGTTACGAGTCAATAATTAGCCAATCTGTTTTTGATGTGTTAGCAAACTTGTAACTCGTAACTGCCTACAGGGCGAAGTAACTTGTAACTATTTAAAAATACTTTGTCACTTTTATCTCCTTAAACGAATGCATCTCGTTTATCATATGCAGGGCAGAAGCGACAATAGGATAGGCACATAACGCACCTGTGCCCTCTCCCAACCTGAGACCAAGATTCAGTATAGGTTTTGCCTTCAGATAATCCAGCACCAGTTTGTGACCTGCTTCATCACCCTGATGCCCGAAAATAGCATAATGCAATACATTTTCGTTTAACTTAGATGCTACAAGCATGCAATTCGTCATAATGAAACCATCGACCAAAATCATCATTTTCAGTTCGGCAGCTTTGAGCATAGCGCCCACAGTCATCACCATCTCATAGCCTCCAAAATAGCGCATAATATTCTCGACAGAGGCATCGCCTTTGTAATTTTCCATAGATTGTTTCAGCACATTGTATTTGTGGCTGATGATTTTACCTGTATGGTCGCATCCGGCGCCAATGCACTGATCTAACGGGATACCTGTAAGATAGGTCATCCAGAGGGAAGAAGACGAAGTATTGGTTATCCCCATTTCACCGAATCCTATAACATTACACCCCTCATTATAGCAATCCTGCGCACATTCTGCCCCGCGTTGTACGGCCAGCTCCATTTCTTCATGCGTCATAGCTGCCTCGTGCAGATAATTGCGTGTGCTCTTACGGATTTTCTTATCTATGATAGGATCACCATCTTTGAAATCGAAATTAACACCCGAATCCACCACTTTAAGGTTAAACCCATGCTGACGGGCCAAGAAATTAATTCCTGCGCCACCTGCCCAAAAGTTTAATATCATCTGATATGTTACCTCCTGCGGAGAAGGGCTTACACCTTCGGCTGCGATACCGTGATCGCCTGCAAATACGATATGGCAGGGATTCGTCAGTTTAGGACTGAGGGATTGTTGCACCCAGCCGATTTGCATGGCAAGGTCTTCCAATACGCCTAATGAACCTTTCGGTTTGGTAAGGTTATCAATTTTTTCCTGTAAATAAGAACGGACTTCGTCGTTTGGTTTTTCGATGTTGAATTGTTGCATTATATTCTAGTTTATGCTGCCAGCGAATACAGGCAGATTATATTAGTCTCTTTCATCCTTTCAGATTTGCAATCCGAAAGTTTTATACCATTCATAATCAGTATATATTTTGTTAAAAAGTAACAAAGGTTACACTATTTACAGTCATCAGCGAACAGTCATCAGTTAACAACTTGTATCTCGTGTCTTGTATACTCGTATCTCATATAACTTAAAAACTTACGATTTGTTAAAAAGTAACAAAGGTAACAACCTTTCGAAATTTTTCACACTGTTACTTTTCTATCGACAACACGCTTGTTATCTGTACCATATAGATAAAATGATATTAAAAAAGTAACAGTTTCCGGACCTGTAGGGACGAAAAAACATTCACCCATTAATTAGGGAAAATTCTTTGCTCCTATGGAATCACTCGCAACTATTCTATTTATATCCGAAAGTATTCAGAGCATCAGCTACAACAAAGTTACTGCCTCCGATGAATATGAAATCATTGGATGCTGCCCAGTCTTTTGCCGCCCGAACAGCTTCCGCCACTGTCGGATATGAATATCCCATCAAACCTTTCTTCTGGGCCTGCATTTGCAGTTCGCGCTCGTTCATGGCACGTGGAACAGAAGCTTTGGTAAAGTAATAAATGGCTTTACGGGGCAGTAATTCGAGTATGGAAGCAATATCTTTATCATTTACCATTCCCAGTACAATATGTAGTGTATCGCACTTCTCATTAGCCAGCTGCTCGGCTATATACTTCATTCCGGCTACATTGTGTCCTGTATCACATACTATTTTAGGGTGCAACTCCTGCAGAATCTGCCAACGCCCCATCAGGCCTGTCAGTTTGGTTACATATGCAAATCCGTTATAGACAGCCTTAGACGGAATAGTATATCCTATTTTCTGTAATTCCTTGACCGCACATAATACTGTGGCCGCATTCTTTATTTGTGCATACCCTGACAGTTCGCCTTTAAGATGCAGATAATACTTTGTATCGAAAAGCCAGCCACTTGCTGTCCTCAAACTCGACTGGATTATATGTTCATCTTCGGCAAATAGAATGGGTGCTCCCACCCTTTCCGCTGTGTCGGCAAATACAGTCTTTACCTCCCCTTCCGCTTCTCCTATAATCACAGGTATATCTTTCTTTATAATACCGGCCTTTTCGGAGGCAATCTTTTCCAATGTATTGCCAAGAAACTGCATATGGTCGAAACTGATGTTTGTGATTACACTCAGGTCCGGTGTGATAATATTGGTACTATCCAGCCGCCCGCCCAATCCTACTTCTATGATAGCTACATCTACACGCATATCCGCAAAGTAAAGGAACGACATCATCATTGTCAGCTCAAAAAACGAAGGCTCTACCGGTTCGAAATATTCCCGGTGCTTTTCTACAAAATCCACAACATACTGCTGCGATATCTTTTCCCCGTTGACACGTATACGCTCCCTGAAGTCTACCAGATGCGGCGAAGTATATAATCCTACCTTATATCCGGCTTCCTGTAATATGGCTGCAAGCAAATGCGAAGTCGATCCCTTGCCGTTTGTTCCGGCTATATGGATCGTTTTATATTTAGTGTGAGGATGAGCGAAGTATGTATCGAGGGCAAGGCTGTTGTCCAATCCCTCTTTGTATGCGATACCACCTACTTTTTGGTATACAGGCAGTTGGTTGTACAAATATTCTATGGTCTCCTGATAGGTCATTATCCTTATTATCTTTTATATTTTAGAGTGAATGGATACTCTCGTTTAACTTATCCAGAAATTGCGCTACATGCAGACCATCCATTACAGCATGATTGACAGTTATAGAAACGGGTAATAGCAATTTTTGTTCTTTTGAAAAGAGTTTTCCCGTCGATATTTTGGGGATGGCCCCGTTATTACCGAACGAAACGGCATGCTTCATATCGGTAAACCGTATCCACGGAACTGATGAATAATGAATAACATTATTATTGCCGGGAAGGCCTTGCAGTCCCAGCCCTGTCGTATTCTTCACCCGCTCTATAACCAATAAAGCATTGTTCGTAAATTCTTCCATATCGGGGAAATATTCGAAAAAAGAAAAACTGAATGTACCATCATCACGGCCTACCGTCGATTCGGGATGAATGGTATCGTAGCAAACCAGCTCTTCACCCTCGATCCTGTAACGGAACGCTTCTACCGCATTGGCAGCCCGCATAATCCTGTGTAACGAATGAAGAAAAAACGAAGACTTACTATCTTTACTATAATTATAAACAGGAGTAAAATCAACATCGACCGTCATACCGAAAAAAGGGTCATCGAACGACCTGAAAAAATTGTAATGCTCTTTCCGGTTCCATGTATTTAAATCGATTCTTTTTTTCATCCGGCATTCTGCATAGTAGGAAGGTACATCAGTTTATAAGACAACATGATAAATGTATCATCTGCGCCGAATGCTATTATCTGTATATCCATTATAAAAAATAATGCACTTAAGTATTAATAAAAATAAGTCTTTAGATTGTAAAGATATTAACTATTTAGGGGAATTATTCATTTTTTTCTTAATTAATTGCAGTATTATGGGAAAAGACATAATAAGAAATCCTCCTAACAAACTTATTATGGTAAAAGAGACAGTCAGAATCCCTTTTTCGGAAGCTATTGCATAAGCCCATGCGCAAACCGGTATAAAAAGGAATACAGAAGTTATCAATCCCGGAGAAAATCTCCGTTTAACAACAGTGGTTCCGATATGGGCAAAGATAGCATTTACAGCAGCTAGTCCGACAAATAAATAAGCAAAGACCGGACAGGTATATCCGACAGCCGAGCAACAAATACCCAATACAATGACGGCAAAATTGGCTACAAAAAATTCAGCCCATTCCATTTTCAGACCGGATGTTTGCTGTGCCCATGATTTCCAGTCCAACACATACTCTTCGAGAATATGCGCCGAATAAGCTACTGTTAATATCCAGAAGGGCACATTTTCCATCCCGTAAAATATCTGTTTTTATCCGAAAAGTTGTCTGAAAGCCTCTTCAACCTTTCTCACCTGAATGATTTCGATATTGACTTTCGATGTAAATCCTTTCAAATTATTTTGCGGTACAAGTATTTTCGAAAAGCCGAGTTTTTCGGCTTCCAGTATGCGTTGCTCGATACGGTTGACCGGACGGATTTCTCCGGACAGACCGACTTCACCTGTCATACACACATGCTTCTCGATGGAAATATCCAGGCTGGATGATAATACGGCACTGATAACAGACAAGTCCATGCCGGGATCGTTTACTTTCAATCCCCCCGCAATATTCAGGAAAACATCTTTCTGGATAAGTTTGAAACCCGCCCGTTTTTCCAACACGGCAAGAAGCATGTTCATCCGGCGGAGGTCAAATCCGGTAGCCGAGCGTTGCGGCGTACCATATGCAGCCGTGCTGACCAGTGCCTGTGTTTCTATCAGAAACGGACGTATGCCTTCGATAGCCGCGGAAATGGATACACCGCTCAATCCCTCATGGTTCTGCGTGAGCAGCAATTCGGACGGATTACTCACTTCACGCAATCCATTTTGACGCATCTCATAAATACCCAGCTCGGCAGTGCTGCCAAAGCGGTTTTTAATACTGCGCAGGATACGGTACATATAGTGCTGGTCGCCTTCGAACTGGAGTACAGTATCAACGATATGCTCCAATACTTTCGGCCCGGCTATACTTCCCTCCTTATTGATATGTCCTATCAATACTACTGGTGTATTTGTTTCTTTTGCAAACTTGAGTATCGCAGCCGAACATTCGCGTACCTGCGATACGCTTCCCGGCGAGGATTCCACAGCGTCGGTGAAGACCGTCTGGATGGAATCGATAATAACAAATTCCGGATTCAGATTCTGAATATGTACAAATATCTGTTCCAGATTAGTTTCACAGACTATAAAACAATTTTCACTATTGGAATTGATACGGTCGGCACGTAGTTTCAACTGGCGTGCGCTCTCCTCTCCCGATATATATAGTGTCTTTATTCCGTTCAGTCCTAATACGGTCTGCAATATTAAAGTCGATTTGCCGATACCGGGCTCCCCTCCTATCAATACCAGTGAACCGGGCACAAGACCTCCTCCGAGTACACGGTTGAGTTCCCCGTCGTGCAAGTCGATACGTGGCTCCTCACCTGTCTGTACATCTTTCAGAAGTAAAGGCTTGGCCTTAGTGGTGTCGAATATATGCAGGCCGCTTTTTGCCGAAGACTTCTCCTTATTTATTATTTCCTCGACATAAGTATTCCATTCGCCGCAAACAGGACATTTACCCAGCCATTTGGGTGAATCATTGCCGCAATTGCTGCAAACATATACCGATTTTATCTTTACCATGTTATTTTCTCCGCTTTCTTTATCCCGTTTTTGGTTATAGTTTGTATGATATATGTGTCTCTTGGCAAAATACTGATATCTATTGGCTCCTCTTTTACATCAAGGCCTTTTTTATCAATGACCGTATCACCGTTCAGATTGATTATCCGGATGCGTCTAATAGAATCGTCTTCCTTATTAAGTGTTACTGTAAGGGTTTTTGTCCCGGTTATAGCGTATTTCACAGTACTTACTACTGAAACCGTTATTTGGGCTGCCTTATTTTTCTTATCCGTAATATTAATTAGTGCAGAACCAAAATCGAGAGCCTTGATTATAACTTTGCTACTATTTAATTCTGCCGACACTATATTACTGTTTGATGATGAAACAGTATAATCACCATTTCCATCAAGAATTGTAACTTCAGTAGTTGTATTCAGAATCATAGAGAGGTCATTATTATCCAATACAATATTTTTTTCTATATCATCATTGTTGTTCAGTCCGGCAAGTTTGGTTACTCCTGTATTTGTCGGATCTAAATATTTACTCATATGCTTGTTCGCATCCGGATATTGATCCCAGTGATACCACAATTTCCCATAATAGTCGGGGATTGTCAAATCACAAGAGTTGTTTTCACCACCTGTCAGCGTACCTATAATCAACCCTGCCGGATTGAAAATAGGACTGCCCGATGAACCCCCTTGAGTAGCTCCTTTTGTATAAGTAACCACCCAATGTGCATTCGTCGCTGAACCACTCCACGTACCCGTAGACAATTCCTTTTCATAAAATGATATTTTCTTCACATCCCCCATCGGATGATGAATTATAGCTCCGCTGCTACTCGCTTTATTTTCTCTGTTCCATCCGTTAAAATATACGTCCCAATCGTCAGGAATGCTTTCTGTAAGTTTGAGTAATGCTCCATCACTTCCTCCATTTATCGGATTAAGCACCATTACTTCCGAACCTTTGTGGTATTTATATCTGGGAGCCTGGGCCCCGGCTTCCATCTCGCAGGTAGGATATTCATATTCAAAAATGAATGATGTATTGTCCGGAATTTGGTCGACAGTCATATTTTCGAAACAATGGTCGGCCGTAAGTAAATACGGAGTCTTATCATTGTTTGTATTATTAATAAGAGATCCCGAACATAAATACGTTTTCCTATCGCTTTTTGTCATTCTTAACAAAACCACGCCTTTCTTTTGGTATTGCCAATTTTCAGCATCAGGGCAATTAACGTTAATCATACATGACGCAGATGTATCAAAATCGGAATGCTCCCCATTTCCGTTTGTATATTTATACCCTACATCGGATAAAAGTATACGGGGTGTTTCCGCTATTTTCTCCGGAATAACATATTCCAGTACGACATTATCCCCTTTTAAATTTTCTATAGAATATGGCCCGCCGGAAGGATTATCATTATGGTTGTACACAACAGCATCGGTTGTATTATTTTTATTGTAGACATATAGCTTTGCCCCTTCGGGTAAATAAAAATCGTCGAACCGGACAAAGAAACCTGTTGCCTGAGGTACATCAATATTCAGCTTCCAGATTTTATCCTTGTTCGACAATGCCGACCAGGAACCGATAGTATCCATATTTATACCGAGTGTATATACCTTTGCTTCCAATAGTGCAGTTCCCCGTTTATTGTATTGAATGTCGGCAACAGTATATTTGGTCTGCTTCAAATCGACAATCAATGAAACCTGCGATTTATCTTCATTCAGTGTGTATTGCTTATCCTGAGCAACAACAGACACAACTGACGCAAGTATTATTACACCCGATAAAAACTTCTTCGATAGATTAGATTTCATAATTTATCAATTAATTGCTGAACATATTTATTAACATCATCCCGATTGACAAGTTCTTCCGTTTCGAATATAATCTGTGCCTGAGTGTAATACGGATTTCTTTTCTCCAGACTCTCTACAACAAAAGCGAAAAGTTCTTCTTCATTTTTGTCTTTTATGAGTGGACGTTTTTCCTTACATGTGTTTAACCGTGCGGCGAGTGCCTCAGGCGCAGCATTCAGATATACCGTAGTACCGGCCTTATTCATATACTCCATATTATCAAAGAAACATGGAGTACCACCTCCTGTGGAAATGACTACATTTTCGAATTCGCCAACTTCTTTCAGTACAGTGCTTTCTATTTTACGGAATTCTGCTTCGCCAACATCCTGAAACAGCTGGCTTACAGTTTTTTGGTAACGCGCTTGTATAAAGTGGTCTAAATCTATAAATTCAAGTTCCAGAACTTTCGCGAGTTCTTTTCCGGCAGTGGTTTTCCCGGCACCCATATACCCAATCAGGAATATTCTCTTCATTTATATTATTCGATATATACTAATCATACAAAAATAGGAATAAAATAGTTAAAGAAGATTAGAGATCTTAATATTATTAAGTTTTAACGACTGTAAATATCCTTTATCGAAATCTGAGATTCCCACGTCTCAAAATAATAAAAACAGTTAATCGACTAATCACCTGTTTTTTGTCTAAAAAAATAGTCCTAAAAAATTTGCCATCTAAAAGAATAGACATACATTTGCATAATGACCAATAAATATAGTATGCAACTTACGAAAGCCGAAGAACAAATAATGCAGATACTGTGGACTATGGAAGAAGGCACAGTACAGGATATATTGAAAGGATTTACCGGAAATAAACCTGCCAGAACAACAATAGCTACAGTATTAACCATCCTGGAGGGCAAAGATTTCGTATCGCACCGTAGCGAAGGACGTGTTAATGTATATAAAGCCCTTATCTCGAAAGAGAATTATTCCAAGAAACAATTATTCGGATTTGTAAAAGACTATTTCAACGGGTCATTCTCTTCTATGGTTTCATTTTTTGCAAAAGAAACTAACCTCTCTATTGAACAGATGGATGAAATGCTGGATGAAACGCGTAAAGCACTCGAAGAAGAAACCAATAAAACTAAATAGCCATGGAAACGTTCATTATTTACATAGCTAAAACAGGTATTTGTCTGGGTATATTTCTCGTTATATACTCCTTATTTTTGCGCCCGACCACATTCTTTCGTTTCAATAGGATATTTCTACTCTCCGGCTTTGTAGCATCATTGGTTATTCCTGCTATTAAGTATACTTATGAGGTGATTATCCCGGTCTCTGTAGTCCAAAATATAGAAACAGCTTCAGAAACTGTGCCTGTAACACCTACCGCCGGCATCAATATCTGGATTGTGTTATCAAGTCTGTATCTGGTTGGTACATTAGTACTGACAGGCCGGAATATGTATGCTTATACAAAACTCCGGAAACTGGTAAAAAGCGGAGTGAAATATAATAACAAAGGTTTTAAACTTGTAGAGAACAATAACATAAACTCTCCATTCACGGTATTGAATTATATATTAATGAATACAAGCAATCTGAGCCAGATAGAAAAAGATTTGATTCTCAGGCACGAAATAACCCATGTTAGCCAAAAACATTGGGTAGACCTTTTATGCAGCGAATGCATGCTCGTATTGCAATGGTTCAATCCACTGGCATGGGTATATGTAAAACTATTGAAAGAAAATCATGAGTTTCTGGCGGATAAGGCCGTGATAGATTCTGGAGTTTCCCCAGCGCTTTATCAAGCAGTATTAATTAATCAGAAATTTCAGGGACCTGTGTTCTCTTTTTCCAATTCATTCAATTATTCCAAACCGTTAAATCGTTTATCTATGATAAAAAAGGCGAAGAGTTCGCCATGGAGGAGAGCTATGGTTTTAGCCATTATTCCTATCTTCGGATTGTTTTTGTGGGCCTCGTCAGAACCCCGTTATGTATTCGGCCAGCCGGATATACAGGTTGTTCCGGACGACTCTATTGTCGTAGTCGGATATGGGTCAACGGGCAATGTTTCTACCGATTCTCTGATTAAAACCAAAAAGATAATTATAAAGAAGAAAAAAGACTCCATTCGTTCAGATAAAAGCAATACAAAAATAGAGATCAAAGGGGTATATACTATGACCGCAGGAGATACAGACCCTATAGTTTTTATTGATGGTAAAAAATCGGATAAGGTAAAAATGGAAACTATAAATCCTGCTGACGTAGAATCTGTTTCCGTACTTAAAGATGCTCTCGCAGTAGAGATGTATGGAGAAGGCACTAAACACGGGGTTATTCATATCAAAACAAAGGAATATGTAAAGAATAATCCGGAACAAGGAAGCAATAAGTTTGAGCTAAAAACAGGAAAAGGAATGACATTTATGAAGAGGGACTCTCTGAATACAGATTTGAATGGAGTTCCAACTAAAATAATAAAACGTTGGAAATCAAATGAACCTGTAATTTATCTCGATGGTGTAAAAATAAAAACCTTAGAGAATATAAATCCTGACGATATAGAAAGTATCGAGGTACTGAAGGATAAGACCGCCATTTCCATATATGGTACTGAAGGAAAAAATGGTGTGATACTGATAACTTCAAAGAAAAAAGATAGCACTAAACAGAAATAAATAATTATAAACAAGAAACGGAATTATTCCAGACTTTACATAGCTTTCAACGACAAGGTTGAAGTTTTATCATATAAATTCTTTTTTTAATTCTCCTTTTCAAAAAATAAAAAGTTTGAAAGAATTTTCTTTTATTAAAGTCATTCTTTAATAACTGACAGGGCAAATAAGGCGATTAATACGTATTTCTTCTTTGACTTCATTGCGATAATTAATTATTTGCCTGTTTTATTGGCTTTTTTCTTATATCGTTTTCGGTAAACAAAATATCCGGATATTAGTATTGAGATAATAAGCGATCCTGAGAGGAAAATAAAGAAATCAGAAAATATACCGATAACAGGAGAATATATCCTGCCTACATGGGTTTCAAGGCACAAATGCCATAAAGACATTCTTCCATTATCCTTAATATGGCCGGGCATTGGAGCAAAGTTATCGCCCTGTCTTAATCCCCTTGCGCCCAAGTTGTAATCGAAAATAGTGACCATATTGTTGATATCTGCCGAATACCCGGATACTGCATTGGTTACAACAGGTGGACCTCCACGCTGCATAATGGCTGGTCTCAGAGTATACGCATCAATACTTTTCCCTGTTTTCCTGTCCCAGTAATATACCCCGCCGAAAGATCCCGTCAACCACCGGCCGGATTCATCTTGTTCAAAAACCGTGACCCCCATAACACTCACTGGAGGCGGCGATTGTATTCTCTTAGGGGTAGATTCAAAATTATCCAGCTGGTAAAAGCCTTCAGAAGAATATAGTATCCATGATTTCTCCGATTTATCGTAACGAATACATCTTAATTTATCGAACCAAGGATTATCGTCATTTAGAATTGTACCGGGTAAAGTAGAAATTTTGGCACGAATAATGGCTATCAGTAACGGAGGACGCAGAAAAGTCCCCGAAAGGACAAGAACCAATAAAAATGCAAGCAATGTAACTCCTAGTTTGTTGTGAATCTTTATCGATTTTTTCCAGACCGTAGTATATGGTTTACCATCTTTCTTCCGGGCCTTTCTTCTTTTTATTATTTTAGGGAAAAAGGTGAATATGATGCCTGTAACACATAAGATAATGGAAACAATCCCTAGCATATCAACAAATAACCTTCCCGGCATTCCGAATAGCTCACCACTGTGCAATGTCCACATAAACCTGAAAAGGGAAGTTTCCTTTTTATAACCTTCAGGAGCTTTAAGCTCTATTTTATGGAATTGTTGATAGGGATATAAAGAAACAAAGGCGTAGGAACGGGTAAGGATAATAAGAGAGTCGCCCTGAGCCTGAATGTCAGATATGCGTTCATCAGTATCCAGCTCTTGTGAAAGAAAACTCCATTTATTATTCGGTTTGTCCAGTTTATATAGATCAAAAGTAGTTGCAGAGAAAACATCACCGTTGTTTGTCCGCACAATATTTCCCACAATACGGTTGTCTGCTCCTGCTTTTAAACCCTTTTCATAGTAAGAAATATCTGAAGCGAGAGAGTCTGTGATTAGTAACCCTACTCCTCCATAAAGCAAAACAGAATCTTGTGATAACCTGAAAGAACCCTTTAAAGCCCCATTATTCCAGTTATCATACTTATAGCCGGCAGGCAAATATGACCTTGGAATATCAATACTGGAAATCCCTTCTCTATGATTGAGGAATATGCCCGACAGGGCGAATATGATAAAGAAGAATGAAAGAACGAGTCCTGCCCATTTATGCCATTTTCTCATTTTCTACTGTTTGTTATTATTTTTTAATTGGTCAATTTATACAACCTGACCGGTCTATACTTATTTTGCAAAAGCATTTCCTTTACTATTGCGCCATCCCTGTTTATTGAATATATCCCGTTGATCTTTTCCGTATTGCTGTTGGGCACACAGATATAAAGTTTATCATCTACAATACTGAATACGTTCATTCGTGCAGACGGGTCAGATGCCGGAATATCTAACTTGCGGATAGACATATCCCGGGGATTTAGTTCATAATACTCCATCTCTATCTTACTCCCTTCCGAATCGCTATCTGAAAAAGTATATTTAATCGTGGATATATGCAGGTATATTTTATTGTTATAGCTGATAATAGACTGAGCAATACGTCCCTTTCCAAAATATTTATCTACGTTAAATTCCCATGTTTTGTCAAAATCCGTTTCCCCTCTTTCTATCCTGAATATTTTAGATTCGGTAGGCGTACCAAATTGGTTCCATCCCCACGAACAGAGATACATATCACCCGATTCGGTCTTAGTTGTAGGATTGTTTTCCGAAACAAAGAAGCCGACTGTACGGGTATTGGGATAACTGATGATTTTCTCTACTTTTTTTGTTTCGATATCTATTACAGCCAAATAAAAATTCGTTTCACTATCCGCTATAATATTAAATCCCACAGTTTCCAGAAATACTACGCTTACATATAACTTTCCTTCTTTTTCATCTAATACCAATGAACCCGTACGCACCATATTATTACCGCTTTCGTCGAGCCATTTAGCATCGGGACGGAAGTTCATTATCGCTTCCTTCAGATCAATTGACCCGGTAGTATTCATTGTGTACGGATTGAACATGTATATGCTCTGCGGAGACAAGCCTTCGTTATAATAAAACCCGAGGTTACGGTCAACAATACATAGTTTACGGGACGGGAACAAGTTATTTTTTCTCAGATTGAGACTCTCGTTTATAAATACCCGATTACTCATATTGAGGCTTAAGCGATATATACCGGGGGTGGACGACATTCCCTTTTTATCCTTTGCCATAGCAAAGAAATATTTCCCGATAGATTGATGTCCGGCTGAGGTAGACGGATCTGAATTTGTAAACAAAGATTCTTCCGACAATAATTCGTATGGCTCAGTGTTATTCTTTACCTGATTCATTTCAAATGTGAAGAATCGTGTTATATCCGAGTTGGACGCCTCCTCTACAGCCAGCACATAATTATTAGAGGTGAAGTCCAAACGGGGTGTATTGTCATTTTCAAGATTCTCAACTTCGCACGATTGTATAAAAAAAGAACTGAGAATTATAAAACAGAAGTATTTTAAAGTCTTCATAATCGAATCTATTTGAAGAGATAAACCGCTTTAGCCCAGAAACTGCGTCCGGGGTTCTGCATTTTGAAGTTATTATAGATGTCTTTATCAAAAATATTACGTACCTCAAATCCCAATGTCAACCGGCTTTCCTTATATGTCTTCATATCGAAAGAAGTGCCTGCTGTGTGAAGCTGTTGTTGAGGAATAACACGGTCTGTAGAAATTTTCGATTTGCCAAAAAGGCCTAAGAAACCATCAGGTTCGTACTGTTTCTCTATATAATCCAGATAATATTGATGTACATATGAATAATTCCAATAGGTACGAAGTATATTATTCTTACCCAATACATTATTGATAGTATATTCTACACCCAGATTTCCATAATAGAAAGGCGTATTGCTGATACGGGCATCTTTAAAATGCACATCATTTGCATTTTCGTCGAGCGAGCCATTGTATCTGAATTCATTATAAGTAAGATTCCCCGTCAGTCTGAGCTTATCGAAGAAGGTATAGTATCCGTCGAGTTCAATCCCATACCCTTTTACTTTCTCCAGATTGAGGAACAACCCCTGATATTGATTGATTTCCTTGAGCTTTATCAGGTCTGTTGTATTCCTGAAATAAGTATTTATCTCAAAATTGTATTTTGCCGGCTTATGCAGCTTCAGTCCCAGATTGAAATTATTACTTTTCTCAGGTGATAAATCGAGATTGGAAATGATAAAAGTATTATCCCCGAAGATTTCCATCTGGTCGGGTAACCGGTAGGTATTTTCATATGACGCGCGTATCAGAAGGTTATTCAGTATATTATACTTTACTGCCAGAGAGAAACTAAGCCCTTGTTTAGAGATGGATCTGTCTTCATTTACCAATTCGGATGAGCTATATACCGATTCTTTGCCTTTAGTCTGATAGAACAGGGACTTCATTTGTACAATCGTATTCAACTTGTTGTCAAACAATCCGGCATTATACCCTACCCCTACAATCAGACGATTATACGTAATGCGTTTTTTTTCTAAAGGATTGACCTCATCATCTTTCTTGTTGATGAAATAGTTATCAACTACATTAGCGGTAAGTATATGGGACGGGGTGATATGGTAAGACAATAATCCACGATATATCATATTCTGATAATCGGACTCAAGCCCGTTTTTCCCCGGAGCAGATGTATAAACACTCCCTATCTCTGAAGCAGAAGTAGAAGAGTGCGCCACTCCTTTCCAGTCATAATATGTATTCTTCAGTGTATCTACAAACAGATTGTCTATCTTACTATAAACAAGAAAGTGTGTTGTATTCAACCTGCTGTCTATAAAAGATTTCCGGTAAGTAACGGAAGGTATGGCAATCGCTTTTTCGGTACGATAGACTGCACCAAAAGCCCTGTCACGGGTGGTAAAATCATTCTGCATGTCCTGATGCAGGGCAAAGCTGGTCACTCTGAATTGCAAAAGGTCTGCCCACGACAGATTGTCGAAGTTTACATATCCTTCTACAAAATATTGCTTAAACTTATTATGGAATAAACGGGCTTCTATGTATGTATTACGTCCTGTTTCTTCTTCATAATAAGGCAGATTTTTTACCTTGTAATCGTTATCGGAATAATTTCCGAAGGCATACAAACCTACTGATATATTTCTGTTCAACCGCCGGAATCCGTTAATAGTCGCTATGTTCGTATTGAAAGACCCTCTTTCGAATGACACTTGAATCTCTGAATCGTATAACTTACGGCTTACCAGATTTATAGCTCCCCCTAAAGCATCTATCCCTATTTCTGTCGGTAATACACCTTTATAAACCTCCATACGTTCGACAGAATTGACCGGAATTTTGGTTATACCGAAACTTGAACCGAGATAATCCAAGGGAATACCGTCCCGCATCAGTTTGATAGATCTGCCGCTAAACCCGTTTATTATAACCTCATTGCTAGCTCCTAATGCCCCCGTATTACGCAAACGCACGCCCGGACTTGCATTCAGCAAATTTTGAATATTTGTAGCCTTTTCGTGAAAGTGAGTTACATCGATCACTTCTGCCTTGATGGGATTCAATCTGAGTTCATCAATCTTTCTGCTGGCACTTATAGTTACTTCTTTGAGCTCTATGGCCGAAGTTTTTATATGGAAATCCAAAGTATCAGTAGATGCTTTGAGGTCGACAGACTTTACTTCAACATATCCATCCTGATGTAGCGCGTACAGAACATAGGTCCCTGAAGGTAAATTGTTGATTGTATACCTGCCCTTAGCATCAGTAAAAGCCCGAGTATCCAATTCTTCAATTATTACTTCTATATTTTCCCGAACTGTATTGTCAACGTATACATGCCCGGAAATACTATGCTTTTTATTTTGAGAATAAGATTGGTATGGGCAAAGCGATATTATTAATATACAGATTAGTATATATTTCATCTCGTTTAAATAAATAAAGTAAAAGAAGGAGTTTCTCCGTTTACTCCTTCCCTACTCTGATTTAGATACTATCTACATTATTTAGTGAAAACCGTATAATTGTCCTTTTTTACAGTAGTACTATTATCGCTTACATCGTCAGCAGATACAGAAGCAAATTCTCTTTTCAGAATATCAGCGCTTACTGTACTTAGATCAAGTTTGGTTTCAGCTTCCTGCCCGGCATTATTTATCACTTCTTGTAATTCCAGTACGAGTGATTTCACATCGTCAGTTATCTGATATGAAGCTTTCCATACAAATTTCATTACAGAGCTTTCCATTGCTCCTTCTCCTTTTGCATAACTTATAATGTATGTTGTATTATCATATTGCCAAGTCGTTTCTTTGGTACTCACAATACCCATTGGAAATGAATATCTGAATTTAAGTACACTCTCATCTTCGAAATAGAGAGTGATAAGTTTAGCAAATTCCAATACCGGATTCTGGGTAGCAAATCCCGGATCATATATTTTCGATCCTATTTTCAGCATCCATGCAGTGCCTGCCAGATTTGCTTTTGTTACCACAGTAGGATCAATTTGTTCCGGCAGTTTAAATGCTGCACCATTCAATTTCAGATTGGGAGATACTTCCGTATCTATTTCCCCGCTGGTCTCCACTAACGTGAATGTTGCTGTTGCTGCCACTTTAGGACGAGTCATTGGGTTTGAAGATTCATCCATTCTATCCTGATCGATACTTACCAATGTTGTTGTGAAGATAAGCACACGTTTGCCATCCAGAGTAGTTTCTTCTAAAGAAGAAGTTTTGGACATTGAAAAGTCATAGGGAGGCATCTGGCTATTAAACTGAACGACTTCAAACGCTTTTCCGTCTTCACTCTGGTTCCATATCCAATATACCTTTCCTGAGCCTCCATACGAGCTGCCGGTTATTAACTTAAATACTTTTCCCGATTTCTGTGTCTGAGAATCTGTGTAATCCTCGTTCGTAAACTCAACACCCGAAGCACTTTCGAACATATAAGGAGCCCAGCCAAAAACATCCATCACATCAGAGAATGTCTCGCTTTTCCACGCTTTGACATTCGATTTGAAGTTTATTTCTTTAATAATCCATTTTCCTTCCAACTTTATACTTTCGGTCGGTATTACCGGATTATTATCATTATCATCATCACTACTGCAAGAATTCAAAAATAATATACTGCATAGAACAAGCAGTACAACTTTAATATTTTTCATATGTTTATTGATTAATATAATTTAATGTTTTGCAAAGGTATTCGATGCATAAGTGAGTCACAATACCTAGAAGTTAGGGTTTTTTAATAAAAAAATAATGATTTATGATTACTTATATATAACT